>SCPN01000298.1_pt1 | contig 68692 bp, 97 predicted proteins | sample 6106831 | NCBI WGS metagenome assembly SCPN01 (sample SAMN10720447, study PRJNA508395) | human gut metagenome | isolation source: Participant 1, 0 month
CACGCCCATTCCAAAATCGTCAATGATGTGAGCAGGAAGCTGCAAAGGCGGGAAATATATTCGTTCCTGCCCGCAAGCTGGCGGCAAGGTCGTTTAATATTGCTGCAAAGTTTGTCATGCACACCGGGACTTCCTGCTCCATGAGGGCGTTTGTACAACCCGGCAAAATAGCCCAGTGCCTACCCTGCCCCACAAGAGCAGCCCGTAGTCCTGTCCTTATCTGTTCCCAGCGTGCTGCCATATCCGGCGCGTTCTTCATCTGCGGGCAGCTGCCGTTATCGTTGGCAAATGTCCAGTCCTGCATGGTCTTGTCTGTAAAGCCCTGCTGTTTCAGCCGTTCCACCGTTTCAGGTGGCTCGCGCTTCTCGGCGGCTTCCTGTTCCTTACTGGCCGCTGGCAGTCGCACTCTGCCGGGTGGCGGTCACGCCCGAAAAGGTCTTGCCCTCCGGAAATAGGCTTTTTCGGCATTTGCCGCAGCAAGCCGTCCTCCCCGGTGTAATCCTCCGGCTCGGCTGGTATGTCGGTCAGGCAGTATGGTGCTGTGGATTGTATCGGTCATGGGCTTCTCCTCCTTGAATGAATAGTCCGGTATGCCCTTTCTTTCATTTCCCGCGCCCCAATTCTTTTGGTGGTGGCTGCATTGGCTTTGTACTGCTTCCCGTGGAAGCGATGTGGCAGGAAAGGCGGTCAATGTAATACTCCCATTTGCCGGGAAGTCCTGTTCCAGCTCCAAAAGTTCTGTGTCAGAAAGAAATACATTTTATATCTGCCATAAGCGGCGGGGGCTGCCCCTCACTCGCCCTTTGTTTGGCTCTCATTAGGGTTGTTTATATTAGTTTGGTTGGGACGGTTTCCGACCGTCATAAGGTCAGTTTCCGGCTGTCAGTTGGTCGGTTTCCCGCCTTAAGGCGGTGCGTTTCCGTCCGTCAGTTGGTCGGAAAACTGTACCACTGGATAGCGGCACCTCACATACAGACGGTTGGCAGAAAAGCCCGTCCGTCTGCGTTCCAGCAGCTGCCCGGCAGCGTCCAGTTCTTCAATCAGTGCGCCCTTTTATGGTGGTGCAGCCCATCCAGCATTTCCGCTATCTCTGCTATGGTAGACAATGTATAAACTGTCCTCCGCGTCCTGCCAGCCGTTCTTCTGCGAAAGGGTGGAACGGTTCTAACAGCAGCGCATATAACTCTTGGTGCGGATAGGTCTGTTTCCAGCAGGAAACGGGTAGGCGTAAGCGGCAGTTCGTTCCTGCGGTCATATAATCAGTTCACCTCCTGTGGGTCTGTCTGTGTTCTGGTTACGCTTTTAGGGGCGTTTTAAGGGAAAGGATAATGTATCACGCACCCTTTGACCTCCAAAAGCCTTGATTTATGCGGGTTTGAAATGCCCTAAAGCGTGACATTTCTCCCTTTGTTTCCGCTTCCGTTTGGCGTTTATCCGCTTCATGCGTCCGGCGCAGTCCAGGCAGTATTTCCCGTTGGATTTTGGAAGAAGAACGCCCGCAGACAGCGCAGCGTTTCGGCTTCCCTGGCGCAAGAGGGCGGCTTGCGCTTCATCATCAGGGGCAGGACAGCGGCGGTAAACCAGCGGCAGAGCAGCGAATAGCTGATACTCTGTACAACACACGCAAGGCTCGCCGTCCTAACAACAGCAGGCAGTTCCGCTGTCAGCAGTTGCACCTGGCGTACGCGGCTGCCCGGTACTGGCGGTAGTCCATGCGGGGATATTACCGTTCATGGCTCTGTTCTTTCTGCACTGCGGCTCGCTCCGGCGTAAAATCTGGTCGATATTGCCCTTGACAGTTCGAAGCGGCGGTACTCCTCCCGTTGCCCGGTAATCGTTGTAGCCGCTGCTTTATAAGGCTTTCAACTCTGCTGCGGATTTATTGCAGCTTGGAAATGCCGTTCTCCCTGAAATAGCGGGCGGCTGCGTCTCCGCTATGATAAAGTCACTTCATGCTTCTGACGGTAGGCTGCTTTTGCTTTGGCGTTTTTCTGTTGCTCAGCCCGTCCCGACAGGGCGTCTTGGAATAGGCAAGCACCTGCCGTTGCGCCCTTTTTCCTGTTCAGCGTCTTTTTCCACCTGCTTCAACCACGCAAGGCTTCCTGCATGGCGGCATAGGCGGCAGAACAGGCTTCGTCCAGTTCCTCCGGGGAGGAAAAGCCGTACTGCTGATAGGCGGTAACGGTAGCTGCCATTTGCTTTAGGTTGTGCTGCCCAGCGGTCATAGCCCACGCCCTGGCTCCGCTTGGCTTCCCGGTCAACCATGCGCTGCAAGGTGTTGTCTGCCGGGGTGGTTTTGCAGCTTTTCCCCTTGTAACGGCTTTTAACTGCGGCAGGGTATTCGGGTATGGCTTTGGTCTGTTCGGCAGCTCTGTGGGCGTTCTGCATGAGCAGGGCAAGGACAGCAGCCTTGTCAAAATCGTCCCCCAGCTTTCGGGCTGTGATAGGCTTTGTCCTGTCCGGCGTGAGGTAGGAAAGCCGCCCCCGGCTCTCCTTGACGGTCACACCCTCCCGCAGCAAAAGGGAAGAAAACTCGTCAAAGCTGCCAGCTTGGGAAGTGCCTGCCGTATCGTCCGGCGCAGCTTCGCCTTGTCCGTTTCAAACTTGTGGGCTTGGTCGGCTGTCCGGCGGCTTCTCTGGCGGCGTTCTCTTTCGGGGGGCAAGCTGCCCTTCTTTGCCGCCCAGTATTCCCGTTCGGTTATCCGTTCCTTGCTGCCGTTCAAGAGGTCGATTTGGTAAAGCCCCTCCCGGTGGCACATTTCCATGACTTCGCTCTTGAAATATTCCATAGCGGCGTTGGTGCAGCGGTGCTTGCAGCCCTCCAGCGTGTCGGCTGGTCTGTCCATGTAGGGCAGAAGCGGGACTCGTAAATCCGCAGGGAGTTGATGACGATATGCACATGGATATTCCCGCTGTGGTTATGCCCGTCCGGGTGGGTGCAGATTAGGGCTTGGTGTCCGGGGAAATGCTCCTTGCAGAACTGCTCGCCCAGCTCCTGCGCCCGGTCTACGGTCAAGCCGTTGTCTGTCCCGTCCGTGGGTCAAAGCTGATGATATAGTGGTGGCTTTTCACATCTTCCCGTTTTTTTTTTTTTTTTTAGCGGAGATTGGCTCGCATACAGGCAACAGCGAAATCCTCGCCCCGCAGTTGAGGGAAGAAATGCGGTAATCCTCCTCGGTATCAGCCGCCCGTTTTCATCAAGGGTGGCTTTCATGGTAAACTCGTCATGCTCAAATGTGAGATAGGCTTCCGCTGCGCCATAGTCGGCGTTTTTAGAGCTGATATGTTTGAATGTTGCCAACAGCGTCACCCACTTTCTGCACTTCAAACTTTAGGGCAGCAAGGTCGGAAACCGCCGCCCGTACCTCCCGGCAAGCTGCGGATAGGGACTGTGCCACTCGTTCAGCGTCCGGGCTATCTGGTTTAAGTTGCCGCCGATCCTCCCGTATTCGGCGGTCAGCTTCCCGACAGCGGCAAGCAGCTCGTCATTGATGGGGGAAACGGTTATGATGGGGCGTATGGCTGCCCCGGTTATGGCTTGCCGGATAAACTCGGCTTGGCTCATGTGGTAAGCAGAAAGCCGCTGGGCAAACTCGGCGTATTCTTCCTCGGTCATGCGTGTTTTGACTACCCGGCTGCGGTGCGGCGTGTTGTATCGTTTCATAGGTGGTTGACCTCCTTCTGTGCGTAGTGTCCTCTCACCAATACGAGAAAACAGGGTGTGAAGCGGAACTGTTTTTGAAAAATCCGAAAAATATTTTGAGGGGATTTTTCAGCGGCGCAAGCCGCATAAGCAGGGTTTGGGGAAGGCACTCCCCAACAAGATTCCCGCAGGGGCAAAATGAGCGATAAGCGAATTTTGGCACCTCGGTAGAATCTTGCTCTAAGAAACTGCCGGTCTGCCGCTCACTTCCTACTGCCACTTTTTCGGGAAATCGCAACCAGTTTTTTCATAAAAGGCTGCGGGCTGGCGTTCTCCCTTCTTTCTGGCAAAAGACTTTTCCGGCGGCTTGGTCTTTCCCAACAATAAGGCGTTTCAGAAGCTGTGTTTTGCCCGCTGCTTGATAGAAAACGGGAATTTCCCCCTGCTCACTTATCAGTACCGATACTTTCTCGATTTGCCAAAAATGGGCGAAAAAAAAAAGCAGCAAATCTTTTTCAGACTTACTGCTTCATGTGCCGCTATGGGGCAGCGGTTATTCAGTTGTAAAATAAAAGAGGGCGGCAGCACTTGAGCTGTCGCTCCTTGTCTACTCATCAGCAAAGGCGGACGGGGCTGTCAACGACGGCGCGGAGCGACGTTCATCTTGTCGTTGACTGGCTCGGCTGGCTTTGCTATTTATCCGTCAAATAAAAATCGTTGTTTTTAATTCTGAATCTTAAATTATAAACGCGGGGTAAATATTGCCCCGCGCCTAAACTTATAGTAGACGGTTATTTATTGTTTTAATAGTACAAATATGTGACATAACCAATAATACTAAAAACGATTATTATGCCTAATATTACAAGCAATGTAATAATTAGCTTTTTATGCCGCATATCCTTAGTCCCTCCAGTAAGAAATGCTTGTGTCGCCGTCGGAATATGCTAATAACTCTCCGTAGATATTTCCAATCTGAACACTAAGTCCCTCAATCGGTCCTAACTTGTAATAGAATGTACCTTTGGCATGAACTACATTACCACTAATATATGCACTCTTCGATGTTGTATCTGTCTGAACAAGCGGATTCAAATTTTTAACAACAAATGCGTCATTGTAATAAATAGTAGTAATGGTACTGCCGGACACGCTATACCGACTTCAATTCGATATTCAAGTATGTCTATTCCCAAAATATCTACGGTTGACGTACCCCACGCATCATATCTGGTAGACCTAGCTGCTCCTAAATCTAGAAGCTACTTTCTCTGTCCGGTCATAAGTAGTTGCTCTTGTAATTCCCGGTGCAACTAAATCTCCGCTGTAGGTTGCAGGATCAAGCAAGTAGTCAATAAATTTTTCCTGCTCATCTGCACTAAGTGCTTCAAATTTCTGCAAATCCTCCGGAGATTCCTGCGCCAAAAATTCTTTATATTCATTCACGGTCAAAGCTGAATCCGGCGCTTTTTCAGCTGCAAACACTGAAACAGAAAAACTCATTACCAGAGCAAACGTCAACAGAACCGAAAATAACCTTTTAAGTTTTTTCATAAACTCACCTCATTTCTAAAGTAATAAATAATCCGTCTACTATTTATTCATTAGTATTTCACAAGGTAAGATTAAGTAATTCATGTCTTTATTATACCAGAATATTTTTGATATTTCAATTAGATTTTTTGCTTTTTTTCGGAATAATGGGCTGTTGTCTATCAAATTCTTTTGTGTTACTTTACCGCACATGAGCATTAGCACCGGGATTGTCGTTTCCATATCCTTCCAGAAGGTTTACGACACCCCACACGCCAAGACCTGCGCCGATTGCGACTACAAGAGTTTTTAAAGTTGTAATTGCACTGCTAAAAAATGCCATATACATTCACCAAAACTGACTTCTTTCAGGTGTTTACGGGAACGAAAATACACCGACTAAAAAGCCGGTGCACCTAATGTCAGTTATTCCTTTCCTCATTATTTTTCGTTCATTCCCAAGGTTACTCCGACAGTTCTACATGAATTACTTCCACCTCTTCTTCAGATTTCGGTGTGTACTGCGGATTTAACTCTTTCTCTACTTTGTACCGGTTCTTCTCGTTTTCATCTGCAAGAAGCCGATAGTTTTTGTGTTTCGTGATATCATATTTGTCCGAGAAAAATGGTCTGGCACCACGGATCTGCAGGATACATTTTCCCTCCATCCATGACTGCGATCTCATCTTCTGTCATCAGCTGTTTGCCTGTTTTCTGGTAATTCAATCCAAAGGACTTCTGATTGCTCCTCGTTTCCGAAGTGTTATACAGGTCAATGGTTTCCTTACCCAGAAGCTCGCTCATTTCCTTTAAGGTAGTTTTCTCTCCAAGAAATAGTGGTATCACAGTTACCCAGAATAGTATCTGCACTATCCTTATACATTGCCTTTAGCTGACTCTGTGACTGCAAAATAATAGAAGCAGAGATTTCCCTGCTTCGGATGGTTGCAATCAGCTTGTCAAACTGAGGAATTTGTCCAATATTGGCAAACTCATCAGCAATGACACGCACATGAACTGGCAGTCTTCCACCATATTCATCATCTGCTTTGTGACAAAGCAGATTGAAAAGCTGTGACTGCAGCATCGCAATCACAAAGTTAAATGTTGTATCTGTATCGGACATAATCAAAAACAAGGCTGTCTTCCTGTCCCCGATCTTATCCAGTTCCATTTCATCATAAGACATGATCTCACGAAGTTCTGCTATATCAAATGGTGCCAGCCTCGCACCACAGGAAATAAGAATACTTTTGGCTGTTTTGCCGGCGGCCATTTTGTATTTTTTATACTGTCTGACTGCAAAGTGCTGCGGATCTCTTTCTTCCAGTTCCTGGAACATCATATCCACTGGATTCTGGTAAGTTTCATCCTCTTCACGGGTTTCGCTTTCATTCAAAAGATCCAGAAGGGTATTCAGATTCTTTTCCTCTTCATCTCCTTCATACCAGATAAAAGCAATCAATGCCGTGTACAACAGCTTCTCTGCTTTCACCCAAAAATCTTCGGAAGCTTTTCCCCTTCGCCTTTGGTATTAACAATAATTGTTGTAACCAGCTTCAGGATATCTTTTTCAGACCGTATATAAGCAAATGGATTGTAATGAAGCGATTTGGAAAAGTTGATAGTATTCAGAACCTTAATCACATATGGTTCGTGTACCACTTTTCCTGATTTATCTTTCATAATATTTCCATTCTTATCTTTCTTAGGTGGTCCCTTTGCTAACATCTTCCCGCACTCGATCAGGTGCCTTTCGGATCTGTAATGACCATGGAACAGTTCATCTGCATGACTGACGGCTTAACGAAAAATCGAGTTTTTCCGGAACCACTGCCGCCAATGACCACTATATTTTTATTTCTTGCATACTTTGGCTGTTTAGGTCTACTTTCCATAGTCAATGCTTCTGTTGCTGTTAATGGAATATTCATCCAGGGATCTTCCGACATATAAGGTTTAATATCCTCAGCGTTTCCCCATCTGGCTGAACCATACTCGATTCCTTTCCGGAGTTTCTTTGCATCTGACTGTTTCTGCCATACCAGTAATTTCAGAATGACAGCTGCTACAATTCCTGTCAGCATATCACGCCAGTTAAAACTTGGCTGCAATCCAGTAAGAATCCTGTCTGCATGTTCCATCGCATATAATAGCTTGTTCCCAATATCTTCTCCCAGACTGTTTCTGTAAAGAAATGATGCCCGATTTGTATAAAAAGTTAAGATATATGGGATATTGGTAAGAACCAGTTTCTTTTATCCAGGGCGGACAGCCTGACCCTGATCTTATTCTTCCATTTTGCATCAGATTTTTACCGATTTGCTTTTCATCGGCTCTGCTCCTGATGCCGGTTCTTTACTTTGTCCTTCGATTTCTTTGGCATCATTGCTCTGTAAGTTGCAAGACGCTTGTGAATAGAAGGCTTATTCGCTTTTTGAATCTGTTTCTGGGAAAACTCACGGAAAGCAGCATTGAGGGCATCCTGATCACGTCCTTTAAAAAACACCAGATACATCGGTGGATCTTTACTCTTATCTTTTTTCAAAGCATAATTGATCCCGTATTTTCTGGCATAACGTTCAAAGGACTTGATATTCTTATTTGTGATCTCGATATTGACCATCCCGGCATTTTGTTTTGCCAGCTCTTTTACCGTGACCTTTCCCTGTTTCGGCTGATTCTTCTTCGCTTTCTTCTCTACCGATTTCTGCTTCTGATGACGCAGATAAGCAGCAGAACCTTTTTCAATAAATCTGCTGTTACTTTGGTAGTCCGAATGCAGAACGTGACCGTTTTCTGAGTTACCTCTTCCTGCATGATTTTCCCTCCTTTCAGCGATTTAACTGCTGTCCAGATCTGTAATCATGGCAACCACCTCCTTCATTCTTTACTCTTCCTCCGCACACAACGCTTTAAAAAATTCTTTTCCTTTTGTGTAACCAATGTCTGTGAACCAAGATGTCCATTGTTAAAATAGTCTTTTACAATAAACAGATCATTGTTCTTCTCCACCGCATAGGGTAACAGCGTGCCGGATGGACTCCTATATAGAAATCCTCTATTTAAAAGAAGTTTCACAAATTTTCTTTCTGGAAATTCAATCTCTTTTGCCGTCGTTCGAATATTGGTGCATTCTCCTGTAATCATGAAATGATCATAATAATCTGCTTTTGGCTGCATATCCTTTACACGATTTTGCAATTCTCGATTTCGATTGTTTTCTGCCAAACTCTCGGCAAATTCCAAAAGAAGTTCCGGGTTATCTTTTACCCTGTCTAAAAGATCGGTCTCTAAATATCCGCCTGTTTTCCTAATAGCCGGAAGTACCTCATCAAATACCCACTTCTCAAAATTCTGTGCTGACTTTAAACGACTTTTTGTAATCAGCCGATATACATCTCCCTCTGGAATAAAAATCATTGGCTGTACCCCACCTGATGTAAGGACGCCCCGTTTCAGGGCCCCCTTGCAATGAACATTTATCGCATTTCTTGGTTTTGCATATCCCAAAGCAAATGCTACATCCATTCCAGAAAAAAAGTCTGCCTCCATCTTCAATCATACGGATGGAACCAAACTCCGAATTGTGAAACTCTGTGATTTTATAATCCGTCTTCTCCATCCTCTTCTCCATCCTCTTCTCCTCCTGAACCGGCAAGTAACATCAAACCATTTTCAATGATTGTGCTCCTAATAAACTCTGCTACATTCACGGTTAAATAACCAAGATATTCTGCAAGGAAACTACTATATTCCTCTTCTGTCAACAATTCCTCCAGTGCTTCCAAATGAGCTGTCACTTTAGAAGTCTGCTTTCCGCCAAGCAGCTTGCCTAATATTTCTGTAAATTCCTCTGTGTCACATGACTCAAACATACATAAGATCATCTCCATTGTTGTTTCCAAAACTAAACGATCCATTTTCATTTTTGTCAGCTCTTCCATTGTTTTCATGGAAGTCATAAGTGCATCGCTTGTCATATGTTCTGTATTGATTCTTCCTTCTGAATCAACCAATCCTATTGCAAATAATTCTAAAAAGTATTTTCTCATAAATCTTGTCCTCCTATCGAAATGGCATTTCTTGTTCAAGTTCTTCTGGTATATCGAATGGAATCTTCCTCTTCTCTGCTGGTTGAAATCCGTCAGATTCTTCTTTTTTTGTTTTGGCTTCTGCAAACTCTACATTATCCATAATGACTTCGGTATAATAGGATGCAGTTCCAGTCTGTTCATCTTTGATCTGAGAGATTACCAACTCCGGAAAGAGCAATCTTAATTCCTTTTCAGGATATTTCTCCACAAATTCTGCATTATTTCCATAAGCTGTGATCATCACTACAAATGCTTTGCTTGTGCGATTTCTTTTTACTACCAGTGGAAACCTAGATACTTTGGTTTGTCCCTTTTGCGTAGATGTCAGCTTAGTTTCTGGATCTCTGGCAAGTCTACCCATTAAAACAATCGTATTCATTCTTTTGTCCTCCCTTTCTTCCTGCAACACCCTTCCCTGGTATTTCAAACAGGATAATAATCTGTGCATTTTCTGCACGAAAAAATGAGGAATGGATTCGAACCATTCCCCACTTGCTACAGGATTTCTCCTGTAATATAAATAAGAAAATCTAAGTATTCACATTTGGGCTTTGTCTGTACATATACATCTGATCGTTATCATTCCAGATAACCCGGCTGTAAAAATACAGTCACAGTCTCTGTTTCAGCAGAGGTCCTGTACCCTTCGGTGGTATCATTATTGCTTCGCTCTTCCCGTAGGAGTCTTCGCCTGCACGAGCCGGATTATCTCCGGTAAGCATGTTCCTCAAGATGTATCAGCTCCTTCAATTGTCAAGGTGCAATCGGAAGAACTGTCTGAACCTCTTTTACGTTTGTGATTTTTGGAAATCAGAGGATTTTCAATTTGCCTTCCATATACTCTGTATTGGGAGCGACAAAATCGGACATGATTTTAGAAATTTTTTGAAATTATTTTTTGAAGTGTAAAAAGATATAAAAAAAAGATGCCAGGATTTCTCCTGACACCATAGTGACTATGCCAACTTCGTGCCCACTGGGCACAAGGTTGATTGTATTATTCTTCATTTCCTAATGATATTGGTTCTTTCTTTGTTTTCTTGTTTTTAGATATCATCTTATGACCTGTGTAAATAGCCATAATCATACAAAGCAAAGAACTTGCCGCAAAATATTTATGGCTTGATTTTGAACCTTTATATCCGCTATAAAAAGTTCCTAGCATCGTTATCAATGCTCCGACAGACCAATATTCATGAGCTTTCATTCTAACATCTCCCTTTGTGTTAATTTTAATATGTACCGTTTGATGAAATATGCAAACAGGAATTTGGAACGTGCTTTATAAATTTTTTCCGATCCCCTCAAGTTCGTTCATGGAATCCTTGTTTTTTTCAAGTTCATCTCTGGCTGTAGCATAATATGATTTTCTGGAAAAGCAAATTCCATGAAAGATATTTTGCCATACAGTCAAACTGCTTATCAATCAGCTCATACTGGATACTGTCTACGGGAGAACCGCCTACAACAATCGTGCCAACTTTTTTATTTTTTAACTGCAATCCACGGCAGTAGCACTTATCAATGATAAGTTTCGATTGTGCTGACATTCCCACCAATAAACTGGTGTAGCAAAGAATCATATCTGCGGCAGCAATTTTATCAATTGTAGGATTTGTATCATCCTTATCGACGCATCCCTTAGAGCATTGACAGACACCACATCCCTTGCATGGTGCAATGTTGAGTTTGTCAGGTTCAATGATTTCAATTTCATTCTTTTCTGATGCTCCTTTTATAAATGCATTGATTGCTGTCAGCGTGTTTCCTTTTCTGGCACTTCCATTAATGATTACAATTTTCATGCGTGTATCCTCCAACTTCCGATTTCATGATATCATTTCTAATACAGATTTTACCGTATTTTTCAGATTCAGTCCATCTTTTAATCCCATTCGATAGAAAAATTCTTCTGTTTCTGCTCCACTGCTAAAAATTGCATTACAGTATTCCGTAATCACTTCTTCCTGTTCTTGGGATAACGTTTCCAGTAATTTCTGGTATTTCTTATCAATCTCACTTACTGGCTCTTTATCCTGCTTTAACTTCCATTCTGAATATGCTTTCCCCATATGCTCTGTAATTGTCAGATTCACAAATTCCTGCACTTCCTCGGATATGGTGCTCGCAGATTCCTGTTTATCTTTCTTTTTATCATTTGATTTTTCAAGTGTCGTGTCATCAATATAACGAATGATTTCTCGAATATTTGACTTCATCGACTGCAGATATCCTTTCATCAGCACAGCTACTTTTCTAGCATCCGATTTTTCGGTTTCTTTTTCCAGCATATAAAACTCTTCCAGTTCTTTCAGAATATCCATCCCTGCTTTCATCTGAAATTCCACCTCAAGCAAATCATCCATCACTTTATATAATTCTTCCATTGTTTATTTCTGCCTTTCCATATAGCGCCACTATATTTTCCACAATCATCCAAAAATAAATTCCTGTAATCCACATTTCACAACTTCAATTACTGCAACTATCCCCATACCGATATGTGGGAGTAGAACAAACACTACTGTCGTAATAATCGCTGATTTCATTGTCCAGTCCGTACTGATTCCAAACCCAATACTCAAAACTTCTGTCACAACAGAGATTCCGGCTATCAGATAGCAGAATCCAGCAGATAACCCAACCAGGAACACCAGCACAATATTCACCGCTGCAAGTACCAGCCGAACAGGGCTGCAATAATTCGAAATGGCAGTTTTATCATAAATCTCAACATAATTCTTCCTCCTACTTTGTGCCCAGTGGACACAAGGTTATTTTAGCATATCTGCCAGATATGACTATCTCTTTTTAAACTTCGTGCCCAGTGGGCACAAAGTTCTTACCTGTCTGGAATATCCTTCCCCCAGTACATGTCATGTCGAACTTCAGCATCATAAAACTGATTGATTGTTGCAGGAGCGTTATACAATACCGTCAGCATATACTGCCGGATATTCTTCACTTTGCTTGTACTCCTGTCAAGACTGAAAAACACATACTGGATGTGTTCATACCCGACTTTGAGCAAACGGCTCTTGACCACTTGTGTAGGCACAGCTTCCCCATTGATCTGTTGATATGTCTTTGTCGAACATATTGCATCCAGCATCAGCTCTACCAGCTCTTCTACTCGTCCAGTTCCATAGCTCTGACAAAGGATCTCATATTCGATATTATCATGAATTAACTGTCGATACTCATTTCTCTCCTGTATCCTATCTCTCCTTTCTCTTGTTCAGATAGATATTGATAAGATTCATTCTCACTAAATTCAGTATAATTATATTCAGTATTATTACAGTTTGTTTTTGAAACTTCTTGAAGTTTGTTTTCTAAACTTCTTGAAGTTTGTTTTTCAAACTCCTTGAAGTTTGTTTTTGAAACTTCTTGAAGTTTATTTTTCAAACTTCCTGAAGTTTGTTTTTCAAACTTCTGTGTATTTACGGGCTTTTCCGGCTCTTTTTTTTCGCATATTCTTCTATTTCTGTCTCTGTATTTTCTTTTCTCTCTGCTTTTCCGGTGTTTCTTCCGAATCAAAGATTGCTGGCTCATCTGGATATTCTGTCAGGCTGAAATTTTTCACGTAAATAACATTTGTTTTTCCAAGTCCGATTCGCCTCTTCTCAATCAATCCAATCCCTTTTTCCTGATCCAGCTCTTTTAGACAATTCACAGCCTTATTCCTGCCACAGTTAAGCATTTCCATAATCTCTTCCACCGAAAAGAAAATATATGCCCTGTCCTCTTCATCAAACCACCGGTTCTTGATGGACAGTGACATCCGGTCTAACATCAGTCCGTACAGCACCTTTGCTTCGCAGGAGAGATTTTTAAAATATTCACTTGTAAACAGCAGTTTGGGAATACGATAAAAACTGTACATATCGCATTCCATTCCTTGAAAATAATGGAATGTTGCTCTTATACTCATGACACATCCCTCCCTTCGTACTTATCAATGATTCTGATTGCTCCATTCCTCCAAAAGCTGACATATAACAGTCCGTATCTTCTGTTCATCATACTCTGGAGGAAAATACTTCTTAATTTCATCCTGTTTTAATGTTACCGTTGTTTTCTTTTACGCTCTCCTATAACCAGGAGCCGCACAATCTCTTTGTCAGCGTTTTTCTTCTCGATGTTGCCTTATTTTTTCCTGTTCCAGACTTGGATATTTTCCGGTACTCTCATGCACTTCCTCCACCATCTCCTGTTCTGGAACCGTAAGGTAGGAAAGCTCTACACCTACCTGCAATCCGATCACATCACGATCTACTGCGTTTAATAGGTCATTCATCAGATAAGTAAGCCGGATATAGCGATACACCTGCCTTGCACTGTCATTTGCGTTCTTTCCAATGTCTTTCGCACTGATACCGCCTGATGTTCCCTGATGATTCATTGCTTCCATCTTCATACGGTAAGCAAATGCCTTTTCACTTGGGAGTATATTAGGTCTCTGCAGATTGCTGTCTACCATCGCACGGACAGCTGTATCTTGATCCATATTTCTGATAATAACCGGAACCTCTTTAAGACCAGCAAGTTGTGCCGCATGTCTCCTTCTGTGACCGGCGATGATTTCATATTCACCATCACCCAGCGGTCGTACCAGTAATGCTGTAAGAATTCCCTCTTCTTTCACACTTTCCACCAGTTCCGCCATTGCCTCATCATCATTTACTTGAAATGGATGGTTCTCGAAAGAATGTAAATGCTCAAGTGAAACCTGCTGGATATCGTTCGTTTCTTCTCCTCCTCCAAGTAATTCATCATAAGATGTCAGTTTTATCTTCGATGCACTTCTACCTTTCATCCAAAAGCACCTCCTGTGTCATCTGCCAATATGCAGCCGCTACTTTTCCTCTGGATCATGCTAAAATATGCTGATTCCTTCCGCACTGATTTCAGCTGCTCGTACTGAAAATGGAATACTCTGTGGAAAAATCTTAATCTGGTTTCCATATGTATCAAAAATCAGATCAGATATATCTCTTGCATAGTTCGTTCGGTTATCCACCATTGTGATCAATATACCTCCAATTTTCAGTTGTTTGTTAAGCTGTCTTCGCACCTTTCCTATCGTCCGTATCAGCTGTTCTAGACCCTTTACAGGAAGATAAGCCGCCTGGACAGGTATAATAACTGCATCGACACTGGCAAGTGCATTGATCGTCAGCATTCCAAGTGATGGCATACAGTCAATCAATATATAGTCGTATTCTTCTCTCATTCTTTCTATATATTGTTTTAAGACAAGTTCCCTGCTCATAATATTTACAAGTGAAACTTCCATTCCAGAGAGTTCGATGTTTGCCGGAATCAAATCAATTCCTTCCTGGTGATGTAAAATTCCCAGTGTATTTTCAAATAGTTCATCTTCTACAATCTTTGTCAGAATAGTAGCCAGTGTGATTGGTAATTCATCTGTTATGATACCCAAGACTTGCTGTCATACTTCCCTGCGGATCATTGTCAATCACAAGCACTTTCTTCCCTGCTTTTGCAAGTCCGACTGCCAGATTCACGCAACTTGTTGTCTTGCCAACCCCGCCTTTTTGTGAACACAATGCCAGCACTTTACAATCCTTCATTACTTTCTCTTCCATCCTTTTTATCCTCCCATAAATAACTTGAACCTTTCAGCATCCATAATGCTGCTTCCAAAAATGCAAGATAACGTTCTGTCATACTATCAAGAACCGGTTCTGAAATAACTGGTTTTTCAGACTTCAAATCTTTTGCCACATCCTCCAAAACCAAACTCATTTCCTTCATTTCTGACCGGATAATCTCAATTGTTTCTTTCTTTCCAACAACACATACCTGATTGTAAATGCATGATCGGACGATATAATCCTGTTTTTTCATTCCGCTCACTTTCACTCGTTCTTCGATTGTTGCTTTTCATAAGAATTCACCCGAAAAGAAATGGTCGTTGTGTTGTGTTTTCCATGTCTGTCACCAGCCATCGCTTATTCCTCCTCTTCCTCATGTTTCTTATCTAGCAAACCTGCTAATTTACTCTGTGTAGACGGATACAGATGTGAATAAGTGTTCAACGTGGTTTCCACCTTTTCATGTCCAAGGCGTTCTGCAATCTCCAATGGAGCCACCCCCATATCAACCAGCATACTGGCATGGGAATGGCGGAGATCATGAAGTCGTATCCGCTTTACACCAGACCGCTCGATTCCGGTAGCCATACAATGTTCCATATGCGATTTGGTAAACCGAAAAAGTCTTTCCTTTTTCATAATTCCATACAAATGACTGCAATACTCCCTAAATTCCTCTGCAAGAAAATCCGGCATCGTAATCACACGGATACTCTTTGGAGTTTTCGGCTGCGTGATCATATCCTTTCCTTTCAGTCTCTGATAAGATTTATTGATTGATATGGTTTTCTCTTCAAGATTGATGTCATTATAAGTAAGTGCAAGCAATTCACCGATACGCATTCCGGTCCAGTACAACAAAAGAAACGCCATTCTTGTCTCCGGCTTATCACTTACTGTTTCCAGAAAAGCATTGAACTCTTCCTGCATCCAGAAGTCCTTCGGTTCTCCTTTACTCTTGCCAATCGCTCCTGCCTTCCTGCAGGGATTATCCTGCAGGTTATAATACCGCATTGCATAATTGAAGATTGCAGTCAGCTGGCAGTTCACTGTTTTCAGATAAGTAGGAGAATATCCTTTTCCATTCTTATCCTTATACGTCAGCAACTCATTCTGCCATGCACGGACGTCTGCCACCGTAATTTCACTGAGAATCTTCTTTTCAAAATAAGGCTTGATTTTCAGGTCAATAATATATCGCTTCGTGTACATAGTGTTTTCTCTGAGACGGACATCCATATCTTTGTAATAAATCTCCAGAAAATTTCCAAATTCAATATCCACACCCTGGCTCTGCTGTTGCAGGAAATCTCTTTCCCATTCCTTAGCTTCACCCTTGGTCCTGAATCCTCTTTTCTGTTTTCTTTTCCGATTTCCCTGCCAGTCTTTGTAATAGACCTGTACTTTCCAGTTTTTTCCTTCTTTGTAAACCCCCATTGCTAATCCTCGACTTTCATGCCATAAATCTTTTCTGCCAGGAATTTCGTAGAGATTTTTCCAGCTACTACAATATAGCCTTTTGCCTTCAATTCTTTGTTGTATTCTCGCATCAGACTATATGCATAAGTTTTTGAAACTCCAAGAATTGCACACACATCATCCACATCCATATACATTTTTTCCTGCATCATACTCATACCGCTTTATCCTCCTTCAAATACTGCTCAACATGTTCCAGACCATAGATCTTGTCCTCTACATAGCGGGTTGGCACCCGACCGAGAATCACATAATAGTTCTTGCTTGCCAGATCGGCATTCATTCTTTCCACTACCCGGTAAGCAAACGAAACTGATAATCCAAAGAGTTCTGCAATGTCTTCCACTGATAAATACATTTTTCTCTTACGCATGAAACCATTCCTTTCCCTCTTCCTGTGGAATCTCACAAGTATCTTCTACTCCGTAGAAACGCTTCACAAAATACTTTGTCGGAACTTTTCCTCTAAGCGTCAGGTAGCCCTGTTCTTCCAGTTCCTTGTTCAGATTTCCGATGATTTCATAAGCCGATGTCTGTTTTACTTCCAGAAGTTCACATATATCGGCTGCCTTTAAAAATAATTTATTCTGCATAATCAGTACCTCCTGTGTTTTGAATATTTATCTCTTCATATACTCTGTACTGGCAGATGCAAAATCGGACATCATTTTCCGAAATTTATCAAATTTTCTTGTTTTTTAATTCTCCATCAGTGTGATTACTGTGTCATGGAGTTTAAGCTCATCGAAAGTAAAGAACCTTTCTGTGGTATCTGTTTTCTAAATGCAGGCAACAAAAAAACAGTCTGCCTTGACGAAAATCACTTCAATCAAAACAAACTGTTCTTCATATTTACTCTAATTTTATTTTATGAGAATAACCGATTTCACGAAATTTGCAGGTGAATCTGGAATATAAACAAGAGAAAAAAATAATTTTTAAACTCCATTTGCACTCCATTTGGTCTTTTCGACACCCCGCAAAGCCTTTATTTATGGGCTTTTCCGCGATTTTTCAAGCTACTCGAACTCAATCGTTCCCGGCGGTTTACTGGTCAGATCATAGAATACTCTATTCACCCCGCGCACCTCATTGATAATCCGGCTCATTACCGTCTGCAGCACCTCGAACGGGATCTCCGCCGCCTCCGCGGTCATGAAATCCACCGTATTCACGGCGCGCAGTGCAACTGCATAATCATAGGTTCTCTCATCCCCCATGACTCCGACGCTTCTCATATTGGTGAGCGCCGCAAAATACTGACCGATCGAACGGTCCAGTCCGGCTTTCGCAATCTCTCGCGGTAGATGGCATCAGCGTCCTGCACAATGCGGACTTTGTCTGCCGTCACCTCGCCGATGATGCGGATGCCGAGTCCCGGTCCCGGGAACGGCTGGCGGAATACCAGATTCTCCGGAATGCCAAGCTCAAGACCCGACTTGCGGACCTCATCCTTGAACAGATTGCGCAGCGGCTCGATGATCTCCTTGAAATCAACGTAGTCAGGAAGTCCTCCGACATTGTGGTGCGACTTGATAACAGCGGACTCACCGCCCAGACCACTCTCTACGACGTCCGGATAAATGGTTCCCTGTGCCAGGAAATCCACTGCACCGATCTTCTTCGCCTCTTCCTCAAAGACACGGATGAACTCCTCACCGATGATCTTGCGCTTCTGCTCCGGCTCTGTCACTCCTGCCAGCTTCGCATAGTAGCGCTCCTGTGCGTTGACGCGGATAAAATTCAGGTCGAACTGACCGTCCGGGCCAAATACGCTCTCCACCTCATCGCCCTCATTCTTGCGCAGAAGACCATGATCTACGAATACGCAGGTCAGCTGCTTGCCGATCGCTCTGGATAAAAGTCCTGCTGCGACTGAGGAATCCACCGCCGGACAGCGCAAGAAGCACCTTGCCGTCACCGACCTTCTCGCGGATCGCCTCGATCGTGTGCTCCACAAAATGATCCATGCGCCAGGTTCCGGCACAGCCGCAGACACCGCGCACGAAATTGTGCAGCATCTTAGTGCCCTCTTGGGTGTGAAGCACTTCCGGATGGAACTGGATTGCAAAAAGCTTCTTCTCCCGGTTCTCCGCTGCCGCCACCGGACAGTCTGCCGTGTGCGCCGCAATGGAAAATCCCGGAGCAACTTTTGAAATATAATCAAAATGGCTCATCCAGCAGATCGTCTTCTCCGACACATCGCCGAAAAGCGGCGATGTCGTATCGACAAACACCTCTGTCTTGCCATACTCACGCACCGGTGCCTTTCAACCTTTCCGCCCAGCACATGCATCATAAGCTGCGCACCATAGCAGAGTCCCAAAACCGGAATTCCAAGCTCAAACAGTTCCTTCGTGTACGTCGGAGAATCCGGCTCGTAGCAGCTGTTCGGACCTCCGGTTAAGATGATTCCTTTCGGATTCATTGCCTTGATCTGTTCGATCGGAGTCCGGTAGGAATAGATCTCACAGTAAACATTGCACTCTCTGACACGTCTGGCAACCAGTTGGTTGTACTGACCACCAAAGTCGATGACAATGACTTTTCCTGTGAAAATTGTTGTTCATTTCCACACTCTTTTCCTCCTGATGTTTTTCCGCCGCAAAGGGCGGTTTGCTCAATTGCTACTATTATAAGATACGCTCCCGCAATTTACAAGGCGCATTTCTATATTTTCCACCATTTCACAATTCAATAATTTTCAATGTTCCGGTTATACTATCTCCATGAAAAAACATGACCGCCTTCCGGATTTTTCCAAACTCTGCGCACCGGAGCAGACTCCTATATCGTTTTTCCTCTCCCAGCAGATTTATTTCTTCTTTCTCGGCTCGATCGGCGGGTTTCTCTGGGAGGTTGCCATCTTTCTGTATCGGGACAAAACCTTTGCCAACCGCGGCTTCCTCTACGGGCCGTGGCTTCCGGTCTACGGCATCGGCGCAGTGCTTTTCTATCTGCTGCTGGGCTGCCGGCGAAAAAAAATCCACCCGGCCGGCGTCTTTTTCCTCAGTGCCGGCATCGGCACCGGTCTGGAACTCCTGATCGGATGGTTTCTGGATACCTTCTGGGATCTGCGCTACTGGGATTACAGCGGCTATCCTTTACATTTTCATGGCTATATCTGTCTGTACGCGGCGGTCGGTTTCGGCATCGCGGGCGTGCTCTGGATCTGTGTGCTGGAGGCACCGCTCACCAGACTCTGGAAACGTCTCTCCCCCAAAGTGCGCCTCGGATTAAACACCCTGCTTCTGCTGCTCTTTGCCGCAGACTGCGCGGCTGCGCTCATTTTTCCAAACCGCGGAGCAGGCATTACCTTCCCTTAAGATAGCGCTCCATCTCCGCCCGAAGTTCTGCGAACTGCGCGTTTGTCACAGCGTTGCGGCTCTCAAAATGCAGCAGTTTTTCCAGATAACCCTGCTCTTTTACAATCCGCACACTCTCCGGAAATACCAGTTCAAACACCAGCGAGATATGCCCCACCACATGATCCACCGGCGTGCGCTTGATGCTGCGCAGTGTCGCGTGATGTTCGTAAAAGCTATCCATCACTGCCGGTGTGACGGCTGCGTTGCGCAGTTCCTCCGTCGTGGTATTGTAAATCTCCTCCAGCGGCACATCCACATTGACCCGCAGAATATCGATCTTGTCGGCGTCCCGCAGGATATGGCACAGCTTTTCCGTGCGCGGCGCAAGCCCCTCCGGAATCCGGTAGGCACTGTGCACTCTTATGGCAGTCTCAATCACCTCATCCTCCGCCGCATCGTCCACATACGTGCGAATCAGACCTTCCCTTCCCGGAGCACTCCGCCAAACAAAATGTCTGCTCCGAGCGCTGCATGATCGATGGAATCCGCATCGCTGAACGTCCCGTATCTCCGGAGTTGTTCAAATCTTCCCACATCGTGCAGCATTCAAGAAGCCATGCCAGATCAACCTCTGTCTTCTCCATCTGCTCTGCCTTCGCGATCCGCTCGCACAGTTCCGCCACCCGGTAAGTGTGGTCAATTTTCAATTTTATTTTCTCATCGGTCGCATCATAGGCATCCGTATACCCGGACTGTTTCTCTGACCCGTTCACGCTCGATTTTCATCTGCCGGTATCTCCTTCTGACTTTCTTATTCTTTTCCCCTGCCCGGTTGGAAGCCTTTTCATCCTGCTTAGGTGCGGTCGCTTTTCGCGTTCTTCTCCTCGTACATGATGGCATCCGCCTCGCGCACGTAGTCGTCCAGATCGCACCCAGTCGTCATATCTGTGTGGACACATCCCGCACTGACCGTCAGCGGAAATGGCAGTTTCATCTCCGCCGAACGTTCCCGGATATCCTTCCGGATCTCTCCGATGATCTTCTCGATCTCTGCATCCGCGGTCTGCTCTAGTACAACAAGGAACTCATCCCGCCGCTCCGGACCGCGACCGCTCCCTCCGGAATATATTTTAAAATCGCCGACGCAATCGTCTTGATCGCCCAGTCCCCATAGATATGCCCGAATTCATCGTTGATGCTTTTGAGCCTGTCCATATCCATAAAAATAATCGAAAGGTTCTCCCCGTCTGCTTCTTTTCTCAAACATACGGCACGCCAGCTTCTGGTAACCAGCCGATTGTACATTCCGTCATGGCATCCTTCACGTACAGTTCTGACAGCACCTGATTCAGATAGGCAAGGCGCTCCTTTTATGCAGATTCTCCATCGCAGACGTCAACACGTTGATAATCTGGAACAAATACTGCTTCTCCATCAGATACACAGCATTCCGGATGACAAAATATCCCACCGTGTGTTCCCGAAATGAAGCGGCAGAAACAGAAAATCTTTTCCGCCCTCCGCGTAATCGAAGGTCGGGAAAATCCCCTCCACGACCGTCTCCTCGCTCTCTTTTACCACGCCGTCCTCATAGGCGAACTCCATCTGCATTTTCTCCGGATAACCGTGCACGCAGAACTCTTCATCCTCAATCAGATGTCTGTCATAATAATCGCTCAATTCCCGGAAATCATTCATGTGCTCATCCATGATCAGATACATCGCGTCACACCGCATGGCCGGAATACATTTCGGAATCCAGCGCGACATCTCCCGCACCGTCTCGCACTGCAGCAATTCATCCAGAGAAAGCACCTGCTCCTCAAATTCGTCCGTCTCGATTCCATAGACAATCTGCGCCCTGGAATGTTCTGCCTGATCCACCGCAATGCCGGCGTCACAGCCGCAGCTTTCCCAGAAAATACACTGGTGCCCCGTATAATTAAACCGCGGTACCGTCTCGCCCCTCCACAGCCGCAGAAGAATATCCGCACAACGGTATCCCACCTGCTCGCGGATATGCCCGACCGTTGTGATGTGCGGGGAATAATAGCTCGCTTTGTCAAAATTATCGAATCCGGTCACCAGAAAATCGTCGGGTGCCTTGTAACCGTGGGCTGCCGCTGTCTCACACACGCCGACGGCGATGTTATCGTTGGCACAGATAATGGCATCCGGAAGTTTCCCGTGCAGCGTGAGCAATTTTTCAAATCCATGCACTCCACACTTGTATTCATAACTCTCGCAGTAGAGATCCCTGGCATCCCACAAAATCCCGTGTGTCTCTGAAAAATCGCGCAACGCAGCCACACGCCGGTTGCTCTCGTAATTATCGTCCGGTCCCATGACATACCAGAAGCGTCTGCAATTATGCACCTCATAGAGGTGCGCCGCTATTTCCTGCATGGCGGAATAGTTGTCAATACCGACATAGTAAAAATCCGCAATCTCATTTGCAATGGAAATCACCGGCTTCCCGGTGGCCTTTGCCGAGGAGATCACATACTCCCGCACCTCGGAATAGCGGATATTGTTCAGATCTACAATAATGCCGTCGAAATCGTTTAAGTCCGGCAGCCGATAGATGTTGTACTCTCCGATATTGTAATCCTCATCCCTGCTCCAGTCTCCAGAACTGTTGAAAATGTACAGATTCACGTCCTCATTCGTCTCTCTGATACGCTCCAGCACTCCGGCGGGCCATGCATATGTGAAGAATCGCTTCCATCCGTCCATGATCAACGCTATCTTCTTCATTTTATCCTCCATCTATCCTGCCGTTATCTTCTCCTATTATATAAAAACGTTTTCATGCCGTCAAATGCTTCTGTGTTTTCACACATGCTGATGCAGATACTTCTCCTTTGTCGCCATCCCGCCTCGGATATGCCGTTCGGACTTGTTGATGTCAGCACCTTGCGTCTCCGCCGCGAGAGACGTGTTGACCTGCGCAAGACGCTCGGTGACGTCCTTATGTACCGTACTCTTGCTGATCCCGAAATGTTTTGCCGCCTGCCGCACGGTCGTGTTATTGTCAATGATATATCTGGCAATCTCCATAGCTCTTTCCTCAATATAACCTTTCAAACGAAATCCCTGCAATACTTGTTTTACATTGTATGCAGGCTTATTTTCGTATATACTATCTTTATCAGATGTAAAGGAGGATATTGCCATGCCATTTATCAATACGAAAACCACCGTTTCCCTGAGCAAATCCAAAAAGGATTCCCTGACCGCAGAGATCTGCCGCATTACCAGGGAGTGTCTCGGCAAGGGAGAGAACTGGGTTATGACTGGTTTTGAGGACAATGCCAGCCTGTTCTTTCAGGGGGATTCTGCCGCCGTTGCTTATGGAGGTCAAAGCTTCGGCACGCCGTCCGCTGCAGGCACCAGCCAGATGACCGGAAAGCTCTGCCATCTGCTCTCCGGCGAACTTTCCATTCCTGCCGACCACATCTACGTGGCATACTTCCGACTGACAACTGGGGCTGGAACGGAAGCAACTTCTGACTACAGCAGAAAAATGCGGGAATTCCGCATTTTTTCATTTTCTCTCTTCCGCCTTGATCGCTCTCTTTTTCTCGTACATCTTCACATCCGCACGGTTCCTTGTCTCTTCCATATTTTTATCATACTGCTCGTCAAAGATCGCGTAGCCGTATGCTATCCGCATCGGGACGTCCGTTTTCCCTTCATTATATTTCCGCTCGAGATATTCCAGTCTGCGCAGACATTCCTCGACCCACTCACTTCTGGCATGGCGGATCACGGCGCAGAATTCATCCCCGCCGATCCGGTAGCACACCCCGGCAGGTTCAAACACTTCCGAGATCAGCTTTGCCGCATCCTGAATATACTTATCGCCCGCCGCATGTCCGAACGTGTCATTGCAGTACTTCAGATCATTCAGATCGAACGTCACGATCGCCGTCTCTCGGTCTCTGGCATTTTCCGACGCCCACTCATCATAAGCGTTGCGGTTGTACAGTCCGGTCGGCATATCATGCTCCGCCAGTTCCCGGTAGATCTCCGCCTTGCGTCCCTCATCAATCTTCTCCATCGACACCGCAGTCGCCTCTCTCGCCAGCAGGCAGATAAACAACAGGAATCCAAATCTGCCGATCACATCCGTTCTTCTCCATCCGATGTAGTACGCCGACATGTCGACCGCGTAAGACACTAGCAGAATTACAAGTCCCCAGATACAGACACGCACCCGCCGGTCCATTCCGCGCGCCCGGTAACGCTGCAAGATCACATAGAGCAGATAGAGCAGGTCACATGCCATCAGAAAATGCGTGCAAAATACCGTATTTTTAAACTCGCAGATCCCCGTCATGTGGAGTACGGTACACACTACAACATTCGCAAATGAACAGATGCAGATAATATTTGATATATACTTCTCCTCCACCTCGGAGAACTCCTGCAAAAATGCTGCAAACGGCGCAATCATCAGCATAATCAGCATATAACCGGCGTACGAGGCCGCCGTCCGGCTTTTTACCATGTAGGCAACCAGCTCCGCCTCATTCATGGACCACATTCCCATCATCAGCGTAAAAATGCCAAAATACAGGATGCCGGTCCCATCTTTACTTTGCGTCTTAATTGCATAATAAATGAGCAGCATAATACCGATCGCTCCGTCAACTGTGCTGACCATGATCTCCGGAACCGATCCTCTCATCGTCTGATAGACCATCTGTCCGTCATTCTCCTGATAGAACCTCGTCACATGATCCCGCACTGCCGGGTACACCGCCTCGATCCGCACACTGAAACTCTTCACGCCCTCCTGCAGCTGGATCGTATTCCATCCGGTTCCGGGCGTCCTCCCGAACACCGTACTGCTCTTTTCCAACGAATAAATCTGCTCGCCGTCCGCATACACTTCCACGCACTGATGTACGCTAAAATGTCAGTTCGAAAACTCCGACTGCATCGATTGCTGTCGAAATAATACTCCCTGACATCTTCACCCACTTCCACCACGCGATCGGGCTGCAGTTCGATTCGTCTGGAATCCTCCGCAAAGCTTGTATTCTTTTTACCTGCAAACGCAAAGCTCAACGCCATCAGAATGAATCCGATGACAAGCAGCACTCCATAAACGGTCGATACTGATTTTTTCATTTGTCCTCACCTGTGGAAAATTCTGGCAAACAGAGGTTTTTCGTATTCTCTGCACTGTTGTTATCTCCGCAGCGGCAAGCGTCTCTTTTCCTCTTCCTTTGTCTCCGGCAGAGCCTCCTCGAGGAAGAACTCGTCGAACACATCATCCCTCTTGTTGATCTTCGCACATATCTTTGGTGACCTCCATCATGGTCTCCATCATATGTCTTGCATTCTGCCCCATGCGGTCTTCAAAAGTCATCCCCTGATCCGGTGCCTCCTCACCCCAGATACAGTCATCCCCAGCACGCAGCTTATTCAGCCGGTCGCGCTGCTCCTTGCGGACGACGCTCAAAAACCGGCTCACCATCACGTTGTGCTCATTTTCGTCCGTATAACACAAAACTCTTCCAGCGAAGCGTTCTGCGGATAACCGATTTGATAGTAGGTATTATAAATCCGGCAGATCCGCTCTGTCGTCTGGCGCAGAATGATGCCGCACTCCTGCGGTTTTCTCAATAATAATGCTCCGCACGCTCCAGTTCCTGCAGAACATTATCATACATCGCCTGAAGTTCATCCGACTCCAGTCTGCACTCTCTTATAAACTCAAAATTCATCTCCCGCCCCCTCTTATGATCTGTCTTCTACCGCTTTCAGGATCTCCTCACTGATGGCATCCACGTCCTTGCCGTCCGTGTCCACGCAGATATCCGCCACCGCTTCGTAGCGCGGCCGGCGCTTCTCCATGAGTTCCCGGATATATTCCACATTCATATTCCCGTTTAAAATCGGGCGGTTCGTACTGTCCTTGACTCTTTCGTAGATCGTCTCCGGCGTCGCCCGAAGGAACACGATACAACCGTTCTCCTTCATCAGCGCCGCATTCTCATCCCTGAGTACACTGCCTCCGCCGCAGGATACCACATATCCTGTGCTCTCAAAAGACCGCAACAACTCTGTCTCCAGGTCGCGGAAATAATTCTCCCCATGTGCGGCAAAAATACCCTTGATTGCCATCCCCTGTTGTTCCTCGATGAGCTGATCCATCTCAATCCGCTTCGCCGGGCATTTTTTTGCAAGCGCCCACGCAATGGTACTTTTCCCGGCGCCCATAAAGCCGATCAGATATAAATTCTTCATGCCACTGCTTCACCTTTCTAGCTAAAAAAACGCTCTTTGACTTCCTCGACCGGCATATCTTTTCCTGTATACAGTTTAAAGGCAGCCACACCCTGCCACAACAGCATTCCCTTGCCGCCGATGCAGATTGCTCCGGCTTCCTTCGCCTCCGGAGCAGTCTCGTCTCCTCGGGTTGTAGACAGCATCTGCCACCACTAACCCCGGCCGGAATGCAGAAGTGTCCTTTACCACACTCTCATTTTCCATCGGCTTCATGCCTACAATCGTTGCATTTGCAAAAATATCGCTGGACGCGATCTCCGCAGTCATCCGCGCAGTATCCGCAATATCATAGACATTTACCACGCACGACGGAACCGCCGCACGGATCTTCTCCGCCGTTTTCAGCGTTCTCTCAAAAAAAGCATCCTTGATATTAAAAATGGAAATCTCCCTTGCCGTCAAGCGCGCACTGCACCTGAATGGCAGTAGCGGCACCGCCTCCGCCTGCAACCGTGATCTTCTTGCCCTTAATATCGATCCCGTGATCCTTCAGATTATGCACAAATCCCTCGCCGTCAGTAACATGACCGGTCAGCCTGCCGTTGTCATTTACGATCGTGTTGACCGCTCCGATGATCTGTGCTGCCGGAACAATTCATCCATGTATTTGACAACCTCTGTCTTGCGGCATGGTGACATTGCAGCCGCGCATCTTAAATGTGCGCATGGCGGCAATGGCGTCTGCCACTTCCTCTACTTTGATGTCAAAAGCCACACACGTAATCCAGCCCCAGACGCTCGAAACTGTAATTATACATTGCCGGCGAACCCGAATGTCCGACCGGTGAACCAATCAATGCCAATAATCCTGTGTGTCCTGAAATTCTGCTGTCCATATTTCCTCCCGCTCCGGCGTCCGTTTTTCTCTGCGCCAATAACAGTATCATAGCTGTTTTTTCTTATCATTTCAATACACTAAAGCAAAAAAGCATCCCTTTTCTACTCTGTAAGTATCGGCTTAAAATCTTCCGTATCGCCGCAGAATATGCCGCCGCATTCCTGTAAGATGTGCCGCATTACAGGCAGTACCTTTTCATATTCCTCCGCAGAAAATGTCACCAGATACACTCTGTCGCAGTCATGTTCCTCTGCAAATGCCGCAGTCACCTGATCCGGGGATGTATTTTTCCTTCCTCCATGTCCATGGAGGCTTCTCCGCCGTACATAATCTCAAGTACGCCTGCTTCCTGCCAGATTTCCATCTCACAGGTTCCTTCCAGCACGTCTGCAATCTGCCGCCCCACAGTCTCCGGTGCAAGATAGAGCCATTCGCCCGGCACATCTGCCTTTTTCTCCTGCGCGGCCTTGTTCGCCAGAACCGCTGCTTTCCCAGCGTTCCGTGCCCCGCCTTCTTCATCGAAGCCGCTTTTCCCGCTGCTCTGTGTCCCGCTTTCTTCATCGAAGCTGCTTTTCCCGCTTTCTTTCCCAGCTTTTTCATCCTGCCTCCTGCTTACCAGCAAAGAACCTCGTGGCCGTCCTCCGTCACAAGCACCATAATCTCCCACTGTGCAGACGGAAGTCCGTCCTCCGTGTAGACCTCCCAGTCGTTTGCATCATCGACATAGATGTCCACTTTTCCCATGTTGACCATCGGCTCGATCGTAAAGATCATGCCCGGCACCATCAGCATCTCCTGACCGCGCTTGCTGTTATAGCCGACCCACGGCTCCTCATGGAACTCCAGTCCCACGCCGTGTCCGCCGATCTCACGCACAACCGTATAACCGTTTGCGAAGGCGTGATCGTGAACCGCCTGCCCCATATCGCCTAAAAATCCCCACGGTTTTACTTCTGCGAGACCTTTTTCCACACTCCTTCGTGACATCCACGAGACGTTTCTTCTCCGGGCTGACGTCGCCGATGCAGAACATTCTGGAAGAATCGGAAAAATAACCGTTCAAAATCGTGGAAACATCCACGTTGATAATATCTCCCGACTTCAAAATGACATCCTTTGACGGGAATCCATGGCACACCTGATCGTTCACCGAAGTGCACGCTGTACGGGTAGCCCTGATAATGCAGCGGCGCCGGAATACCACCCATACTGGTCGTCATGTCGTAGACAATCTTGTCGATTTCCGCCGTATTCATGCCCTCATGAATGTGCTCCTGAATATAATCGAGCACCGCGATATTGATCTTGCAGCTCTCCTTAATCCCTGCAATCTGATCTGCATTCTTGATAATGTCATGGGTCGGGACGATATGTCCCTGCGCAGCGATCGCTGCAATCTTCTCGTCAAATGCCTGATGGCATGCCTTGTATTTCCGGCCGCTTTTGCACCAGCACGGATCATTTCTTCCAATTTTTACTGACATATTCTTCTTCTCTTCTCTATTTTATTTTTTATATTATATTCTGCCTGCCGCAAATGCTTTCTTCACATATCGGCGCATATCCTGCTTCACGCAATGGAAAATCTCTGTCTTTCCCTCTTTGTTCAATGATCTACCGTGATGCTGCCGAACGGCACGCGGTCCCAGGTAGTCTCGTCTAACTCACAGGTATGCTGTGCCAGAAGTTTTTCGTATTCCGTGCCGCCGATGGAATAATCCTCGTAATCGACCTGTTCCATCTCCGCAAGAATACTCTGATATTTCTGCGCCAGCGCCATTTTTCGCATGGATGCATCAATCGTTTCCTCATCGACACCCAGGCGCGCTCTCTGTTCCTCGGTAAGGTCACTCCAAAAATCCTGCTGATCATTGGCAAGATACTGTTCCTCCTCCTCTGAGAGCGTGATTTTCTCTGCTGTTGCCATCTGGTAAAACAGCGTATCATGAATGGTCATATCCACCACTGTCTGTTTCGCCTGCTCCCGCAGGAACGTATGATTGATATACAGCTGCCAGTATTCGTCCGTATTATCCGGATTATAGATGATGGCCGCATCTTCCATATTGCCTTCCTCATATGCGATATAAAATGCCATCTCCCGCAGAGTCACCTGCTCCCCGTCCACTGCCACCACCACAAGATCCAGCGATTCCGGGAATGACAGCTTCTGCCGCTTTCCCTGTTCGCGGTAGGATGCTGTCCCCAGAATGATGAGCAGAACGACCAGAACAGCGGTAAATCTTAATTTCTGTCTCATGCCTGACAAAGCTTTGCTACCACCTGATTGATCACGCTGCCCTCCGCCTTGCCTTTCAGTTCCGGCATAACAGCCTTCATGATCTGTCCTTTGTTGTGGCTTGCTACCACGTCCGCGAACTTCTCTGTGATAAACGCCTCCACCTCGTCAGCCGACATCATTTTCGGCGCATATTCCATAAAATATCGTAGCGCGTCTTATATTCTGCAAGCAGATCTTCTCTGGATGCCGGGCAGGTATCGATCTGTTCCTTCACGGACTTGATCTCCTTTAAAATGACCCGGTCCACAAGTTCTTCCCGAATGTCATCGCGGCAGCCCTCATCGATTGCCACCTTCTTCGCAGCCGACACCAGTGTGGAGATTGCATCCTTGCGCACCTTGTCTCTTGCCTTCATTGCTGCGATCATATCATCCTGTAACTGTTTGAACTGCATTTTTTATTCCTCCATCTCTTATTTCATTTCTATCCAGATTATAGCATTTTGCTTTTGAAAACAAACCTACAACACACGCCGTACCGAAGTGATCGTACGGTAGGTTGCATTTCCGTAGCAGATGCCGGTTCTAGGGTTGGACGCATGGATAATCCGTCCACCGCCGATATAGATTGCCACATGTCCCGGATAGCAGATAATATCGCCGGGCTGCGCATTTTCATAGCTGACTGCCTGTCCACAGCCGCTCTGCGAATAGGAAGATCTCGGCAGGGAAATGCCAAAATGCTGGTAGACCGCCATGACAAAATAGGAGCAATCCGTTCCGGATGTCAGGCTGGTACCTCCAAGGACATAGGGATTCCCCAGAAACTGGCTCGCATAGGACACGACGTCACTGCCGCTGACTCCGGTCGTGTAGGACGGATTTAGTCCGCCGTCCGTCAGACCTGTGGAAGAGCTGCCGGAGGTACTGCTGCCCGAAGTCGAGGTATCCGTCCCTGTCGAAGCGGTATTTCCGGTCGTATTCGAGGTCGTTCCGGTGCCGGCTGCCGAGGCATCCGTTCCGGTGGTGCTGCCGGTCGTTCCTGCCGCAGCAGCCGCCTGCGCCGCCTTTTTCTTCGCCGCCTCCGCAGCCGCCTGTTTTGCCTTCTCCGTCGCGATGATCTGGTTCTGCTGCTTTATCGTCTGCGCATACTGGCTTGCAAGACTCTGTGCATTGGCAGCTGGCTGTCAAAATCCGCCATCTCCGAACGCTTTGTCGCAATCACCTGCTCCAGAGAGCTCTGCTGCTCCTGATAGCTGATCTGAAGCTCCTCCATCTCCGCCATCTCACTCTCAAGCTGTGCCGTCAGATCTTCCACCTGCTGCACCACTTCCTGATAGTTCGTCAGCATATCGCGGTCATACTGGTAGACGTCCGAGACATATTCCACCCGGTTCAAAGATCCGTAATGCTGTCCGCCGACTAACGCCGTCAAAAGGACTGGTCTCCATTCTCATACATATACTGAATCCGCTGCTTCATGGCGTCATACTGCTGCTGTTCCTCCGCTTTCGCATTTTCCAGATCCGCGTTTGCCTGTTCGATCTCCTGCTCCTGCGTATCCATATCGCTCTGCAGGATGTCCATATCGGTAAGCAGGCTCATGAGTTGATTGTCATAATTATTCATCTCTGCCTGAAGGCTGTTCTGCGCCGACTGGATATTCTGAATCTGCTGGTTCACCTGATTCAGTTCCTGCTGTGCCTCATCCTTTTTATCCTGTGCATCCTTGATTGCCGAAGCAGACACAGACGCATAGTTTCCGATTCCGACTGCTCCCGCCAGAAGCAGTGCCAGAACACGTTTCTTAAAATGTCTCATGCGGTATCTCCATCCCAAATATCTGAATTATCTTTCATTGCGTACAAAAAACGGGTATGACTCTGTTATCATACCCGTTGATTATATCATACTTCCTTATAAAATTGTCACAGTTTCCATAATTTTTCGATTTTTCGGAAATCAGATCAATCCCATCCGATATACATCAGTTCCAGATCGCTCAGCTCGCCATCATAGAATGTTACGGAAATGGAGTTTTCATCCATATCCTCGTAGGTGTCGCTGTGGCTGTACCACTGATAAGACTGGTAGTCACCGGTATCCGACTCATACTCATAATCCGGCTCGCCGTAAGCAGTCATAAAGTCGTCGTTGACCGCATCCTTTGTCAGACCGTTCGGAAGAAGGATCTCCAGATCGTCATTGTAGTCCATGCTGGTGAACGAGAAACCGAACACGATTCCGTCTGCAAGTGTCTGCGGATCGTCGGTTACATTTCCAATGTACACCTCTCCCAGCTCATTTCCCTGTGCATCGTAGAAGGTCGGATAGTAGTATTCGTTCTTGTTGGATACATACTCCTCATCCTCGGAGTCGATGGAAAAACCAAGTGCCTTGAACTCACTGTAGCTCATCGGAAGCTGCACCAGGATACCGTTGACGGTAATGTCTCCGCTGTCGAACGCATCCCCTGCTGTCACGTCAAAGCGGGCTACCGTTTTGGCATCCCTCTGTATCCTCGCTGTCATCGGCAAGAAAATCGTCGGTGTCGTACTCTTCATCACCGGAATCACCATGAAATCATCCGTGTCGTAATCATCGCTTACACCTGCGGCCTCGTTATATCCTTCCATAAACGCATCCTCGATGTCGTTGCTGTAAAGTACGCTGAAAATAATGCTGAAGACCAGCCATACCAGTGCGATCGCAAAACCGATCCACAGGCAGATTGTCGCCGACTTGCTGTTGCGCTTATATTCCTGCACATCTCCGGACTTGTAGGCACTGTTCGCCTTGCTCGTGAATACGCATCCGATAATACCCATAATCATGGTAATCAGGTTGCATCCGCAGCAGCACAGAATCTCAAGGATGGAGAATGTAATCTTCATTCCGAACGAGTTCTTCACTGGCTGACCGTTCTCGTCGTTGAGCACCGTCGCCTCGCCATAGTTTACGCCAGCATATGCATTTCCCGCATACTGGCCGTTCGCCTGACCATACGCCTGCTGACCGTTCGTCTGCTGTCCATAGGCATTATTCTGTCCGTAAGCGTTATTCTGTCCATAGGCGTTATTCTGTCCATAGGCGTTATTCTGTCCGTAAGAATACTCTCCCTGGCCGTTCGTGCTCTGCTCTCCGTAATTCTGCTGACCGTAAGGCTGGCTCACATTCCCCTGGCCGTTCGCATTTTCTGCCTGACCGTAGTTCTGACCGTAAGGCTGGCCTGCATTCTCCTGTCCATAAGGCTGACCTGCGCTTTCCTGTCCATAACCGTTTCCCGGCTGGCCGTAAGCATTCGCTCCCGGCTGGCCGTCCGGCTGCGTCATTCCGCTATTCGCTGCCACGTCCGGCTGACCGTATACACCCTGTGCTCCCTGCTGACCGTACACATCCTGCGTTCCCTGCTGATTCTCTGCCCCCGCAGATCCCGGCTGTGTCTGTCCCGGGTCGTTCTCAAAATTGTAATTTTTGTTCTCATTCTGATCCATCTTTTGTCTCCCTGTTTTCAAAATTCCTTTCAAAAAATAACACTCATTACCACTTTAGTATAACAGAGCGTCTTCTATTACTCAAGCAAATCTGTGCAAATAGTACCTTTATCCTATCTGTTTGACGATCAGCACCGCATCTCCCGGCTGCAGATTTTTTTCCGTCCAGCCGTTGGTTTCCAGAATATCCTGTATGGTCGTATGATTCTCCTTGGCAATCGTCCACAGATCATCGCCCGCCTTTGCAATATAGCCCACCAGACCGGGGCGGTTCTGTAATTCTTCCATATCTAAAGGCTCTTCTGTAATCTCTTCGATGTTCTGTATTTTCTGCGGCAAAAACGCCATCAGGTTTAACTGGATCACCGCTTTGATCTCAATATGTTCCTGATCCATCATCACCGCGGACAGCTGCTCTAATCCGCAGTCCATCTCCGCCTCCACGTCCGGCTGCATATCGGGAATCTCAAGGATCTGGGAAAACGGATAGATTTCCCTTGCCGACTGGATCGGCATATTGTCATCCGTTGTGATATAGAAGTTCCGCCGTGATCGTTCCCTCCGCCCGGATTCCGTTCTCCACAGGCTCGTATTTTTCCAGGCGCACCGTTCCCTCGCAGGCACAGATCTGCAGGATTTTCTCCTGGCTTTCCGGAATTTCCAGCTGTTCCGTTACCCGGCATTTTGCCGCATTTTACAAGGAGTCTCTCACCGATCCGCTCCCTGACTACCGGAACGGCTTTTTCCCGGAGCGAGTAGAGATCGGTCAGAAGTTCCATCTCTTCTTCCCGCCACACGCGGACATCGACCGAGACGGAGTTCGAGCACAAGAATGCGCTCCTCCCGTCGTAATCCGGCTTGATCTCCAGTTCCGCCGACAGCGGGACAGCCGATATTTTAAAAATGCAATTCTCCCCGGCAGCGTCACAGTCTGCCGCACATTCCAGAGGAACCGTCGTCTCATACCACTGCAGGCGCTCGCTCTCCTCTTCCTCGCTGTAGAGCACCGCCGCCAGAATCTCACCTGTGACGACCGCCTTCCCATCCTCCACATGGCTTTCGACGTTGCGGAGTTCTACACTGCGCCACAGAATTTCCCGCACATTGGGTTTGTTCGACGGCAGAACAATCTCACTCTTCTGCCGGCAGACATCCCGGCAGGATGCGAGCAGATTGAGCGCTCCCCAGGTTCCCGTCTTCTGCTGGTAATCCCCGGCAGTTCCAGTCTGGACGTAAACTCCTCCAACACCTGTTCCTCCGCCGAGGCACGCAGCACAACCACCGCACGGATGCTCAATTTTCTCGAATTGATTACGCCGACTGTCAGATCCTCGATCTCTCCGGCGGCATGTACCTCCCCGTTCTCCTGCAGCCCGTCTATATTGAGTTTCTCCTGAAACGGAATCTCTCCTTTGAGGCAGCTGATTTTTCCATCGCTCTGCTCACACTGGTAAAGGATGTGAAACACCAGGCTTCCTTTTACCCACACCGCCTTGTTTGCCGCCTTCACCTCGTCAAACCGCAGTTCGCCATTTTCTTTCAAAACCTTCATGATGTCCGGCCGGTAGTCCGGGACATTATAGTCATCATCCAGCGTGATCTGGCTGACCGCCGTGCCATTCTGCTGTATTCTATGTATCTTTACTTTTTCGAGTTCCAAAAAAATATCCCCCATATCCGAATCTTTGAAACATCTTATTCGAATACGGGGAATATTATACCTGATACCTTATGTTAACATAATTTCATCCGAATATCTCTTGTAATGATATCCGAATAACTGAATGAAAGTAACTGAGGCGGATTTTCTTCCTGCTCGTCATTCACCAGTATTGTAAAAACACTCGGATATGCGTTCTGAATGACTCCTTCCTGGATGTCGACCTTGTTGCGTCCTCTGTCAAGCTGAATCAGTACCTTCCGTCCGCACTGCTGATACACGGAAGCGCGTACCTTATGGATGTCTGCCTGTTGCATTGTCTACCTCCCTGTTCCGGCTTCTTATCGTCCTAACACCGAATACCATTCCGCTTTAGTTTATCACTGTACTAAATTTTTGTCAAACAAACCGGAGAATTTTTTAAAAATATCAAGAAAATTCACTCAAATATGGTACTTTCGTCACGTTTTTCGGTCTTTATTACAATATAAGGATAACTCGGTCCGCTGCTTACCTGTTCTCCCTTTCTCGGTCCCACAAGTTCCGTATCGAACAAAATCGCATTCGACGTCAGATACAGATCCCGGATGCAGATGCTGTAACCTCCCGTCTCCTGTTCTCCATACCCGCGCACTATGTACAGATCCCCGTCGAGTTCATAGGTCGTTTTAAAATCAGCCGCCTTTTTTTCCTCTATCACAGCCTTCACTTTCTCCGGTATCTGCGCCTCCTCCACGATCTCATAGTCAAGATCGGCAACCTTCGCTCCGTTTGTCGTCTCAATGCTGCACCCGGCAGCAAGCAGGGCCGCCGCTGCCAAAAAGACCAGACACCCCTTCTTCCATCTCTTCCCATACCAAAACATCTGACAGTCCCCCAAATTTTCGGTTCTATCCAAAGTATATGCCGCATCTTTTTTAAATATGCCTGCGAATTCTCTTTCCGCGTCTTGTGTTTCCTCTTTTCAGGCTTTATAATAAAAACTATGTAAAAATCTACGGGGCGCTTGCCCGGAAAGGATCTTCTTATGTTACGAGCCATCCTTGCTCTGCTGTTTGCCATTCTTTATCTGATCATCGGAATTCCGTCCCGGAATCGAAATGGATCATCAGCAAGTTCAACCGTAAGGCTGCCGACATCAGCCAGCTACGCATGGTACAGTGGGCGTTTCGCGTCATTCTGTTCATCTGCGGAACCAAAGTCACCGTTATCGGTGAAGAAAATGTACCAAAGGACGAAGCCGTTCTGTATATCGGCAATCACAAAAGCTACTTCGACATTATCATCACCTATGCCAGATGCCCAGGTCTGACCGGCTACGTCGCCAAGAATGACATGGCAAAAGTTCCGCTTCTTTCCCTGTGGATGAAGCGTCTCTACTGCCTGTTCATCAACCGTGATGACGTCAAGGAAGCCTTAAAGACCATTCTTGCCGGCATCGATCACATCAAGAACGGCATCTCGATGTGCATTTTTCCGGAGGGAACGCGCAACAAGACCGACGACCTGATGCTTCCTTTTAAGGAGGGAAGTTTCAAGATGGCAGAAAAGACCGGCTGTGCGATCGTCCCTATGGCAATCACCGGTTCCGCCGATATTTTAGAGAATCATTTTCCGAAGGTAAAAGCAACGCACGTCATCTTAGAGTACGGCAAGCCGATCTATCCGAACGAGCTGGATAAAGAGACAAAGAAGAAAATCGGTGCCCACTGCCAGGGCGTCATTGAAGAGATGCTCGTAAAGAACGAAAAGCTGCAGTAATGTCAGACATGCAGCAGGAGACAGCGGTTCGTCGGATCGCTGTTGCTCGTTAAAGGGCATAACGCGAGCGTTCCAGCGAAAAACAGGCGGGAGGATTCTTTGGAACAAAATGCGAGAATTTCTTCTCTGCCGTTTTTGCCAGTTCCTTCCGTGTCTTGGCCACGTTTTGACATCCGCGAGGATGTGTCCGACAAGCCGCAGACAATGAGCGAACTTTCTGGTGCCCCTAGCGGCACCACTTCACAGACAATATAAAACCGCGCGAACCGAAACTCGTTGGCATCTGCTATTGAAAACAGGGCAGATGCCAATTCAAACATCGGCTTCGCGCGGTTATGTTTTGTTTAGCGGTGCCAACAAGGGGCACTCACAAAAGTCCTTAAATTGTCTGCGGCTTGCGGACACGCCTCCGGAGTGTTCAAAACTTGGAAAGACACGGATCATCACATCTGGCAAAAGCGGCGGAGTTAGAAATTCCGTATTTTGTGATCAGAATCCTCCCGCCTGTTTTCGCTGGAACACCGGAGTTACGCTCTTAACGAGGATCACCGGTACAGCCAATCTTCGCTGTCTCCTGCCGCAATATCTGTCATTGCCGCAGCTTTTCTTCTATTCCGTCGCACTCTCCGTGACGGTCTCGGTCTCCGTATCCTGCACTGTTGTGGTGAACAGGTTGTCAAATGTTACCTTCGCCCACGGAATCCTTCACGGTCCAGTCGTGCTCATCTTCCCAGCCTTTGAGCGTCTCGTCGTACAGATCGCTCTGGCGCTGGCTGATAATGTTCTGTCTGGTCGTCTCGGTTGCATCCGCATCCGTCTTCTCATCCAGACGAACTACATAGTAATCGGTATCTGTGTCGATGACATCCGAAACCTCCCCTTCGTCCAGTCCTGCAGTGCCGTAAGAACCGCCTCATCGAGTGTGCTGTCGTCGGCAGTAAACGTTCCGCTGCTCACCGTATAGTCATACTGCTCTGCCGCATCCTCCAGCGTGCCCGCCTTGGCGTCCATGCCAAACATACCGACCGTCTTGCCGAGCAGTGTGAGCTCGGTGTCGGTGTACTCACGGTATTGCCATCCTCATCCGTATGGGACTGCTTGGACACCTTGACATAGCTGTAGGAGCTTGTGTTGGCTTCCTCATCCGTCACATTGGTATCGGCATCCGCAATGATCGCCGTGTGCATCCGGTTCTGGATCGTCGCCAGTGTCAGATAACGCTCCACAGTCTCTTCATCTGCACCAAGTGCATCCAATGCATCCTTGCTGTTGTCTGCAATAAACGCAGCCGCTGTGTCTGCGATCTCCGCCTTGTCATCCTCCGTCAGCTCCACATCGTACTCTGCCATGTGCGCTTCCAGTGTATACATATCGAACAGTGACTGCATCACGCTGTCCTTGATATTGTCCTGCATCGTGGTGCCGTTGTTGTACAGATCGGATGACCATACGTCTTCGCCAAAATATGCCACATAAAAATCATCATATGTTGCCTGCAGAAATCTCGCTGCAAAATTTGCTACTCCAAGCGGCACTTCCGTCTCATCAAAAGTTGCCACTGTCTCATTTTTATTCATTCCACATCCTGTTAACATGGATGCTGCCATAACACCGCTAAGAAGCAGTGCGCTCCATCTCTTTGCTCTCATAGGTTCCTCCTGGTATATGCCATGACAGCTTGCCATGGCAGTCTTGCTCTATTATAGTGCAATTTCTCCGGGTCGCAATATTTTTCATACTTTTTCAAGCTTTTCCGACGCCGGAGAGCCGGTCTCCCGGATTCCAAAAAGCCGGCTCTCTATCGCCTTTTTCAGCCTTCCCTTGGTGCTTCCCGCTCCGCCAGAAATTTCCCGGCATCGGCAAGGAACTGCTCCACCACCGATTTGATGTCCACATTCTTGTCCCTCGAATTCTTTTTCAGGTGATATGTGAAATACGGGTTTTTCGGATCAGCGGTAAACGTCACCTTCTGACCGTATGCAGCCACCAGTTCCGGAATCTTCGCCACATCAATCCGTGCTTTCTCATAGAGAGTAAAACGGACACTCTCACCCTTCTGCGCCACTTCCGTAAAATAAAGCCGGTGCGCCATTGATTTGATTTTTGCAATGTAAAGCAGATTTTCCACGGACTTCGGCGGATCTCCGAAACGGTCGATCAGTTCCTCCGTCATCTCCTCCGTCTCCTCCTGCGTCTCAATATCTGCGATGCGTTTGTAGATGTCCAGTTTCTGCAGTTCGTTCGGAATATAACCCATCGGGATATAAGCGTCGATCACAATATCAATCGACGTGTCAAAGCTTTCCTCCACCGCGATGCCCTTCGCTTCCTTGACCGCTTCGTTTAGCATCTTGCAGTACAGATCATAGCCGACCGCCTCCATGTGGCCGTGCTGCCGCTCGCCGAGCAGGCTGCGCTCCGCGGATCTCAAGATCGCGCATGGCAATCTTAAAGCCGCTTCCAAGCTCCGTGTACTCTTTGATTGCGGCAAGCCGCTTCTCTGCGACCTCCTTCAACATCTTATCCCGCTTATACATCAAAAAGGCATACGCTGTGCGGTTCGATCTGCCCACACGCCCGCGGAGCTGATACAGCTGGGAAAGGCCCATATGGTCTGCATCGTGGATAATCATGGTATTTACATTGGAGATATCCAGCCCCGTCTCAATGATGGTGGTGGATACCAGCACATCGATCTCGCCGTTGATAAACCGGTACATGATATTTTCCAGTTCGGTTTCCTTCATCTGTCCGTGCGCATATGCCACGTTCGCCTCCGGCACAAGCTCCGCAATCTTCGTCGCAACATCGGCGATCTCGCGCACTCTGTTGTATACAAAATACGCCTGCCCGCCGCGCGCCAGTTCCCTGGAGATTGCCTCCCTCACCAGTTCCTCATTGTACTACATCACATATGTCTGGATGGGCACACGATCCATCGGCGGTTCTTCCAGCACGCTCATATCCCGGATACCGATGAGGCTCATGTGCAGCGTCCGCGGAATCGGCGTCGCGGTCAGTGTGAGAACATCGATGTTGGTCTTCAGCTGCTTGATTTTCTCCTTGTGCGCCACGCCGAAACGCTGCTCCTCATCGATGATGACGAGTCCCAGATCCTTGTAGACCACATCTTTGGACAGCAGCCGGTGCGTGCCGATGATGATGTCCACCTGCCCCTTTTTCAGCTTTTCGATCGTCTTTTTCTGCTCCGCGCTGCTTCTGAACCGGCAGAGCAGATCAATGTTGACTGGAAAATCTTTCATGCGCTGCACAAAGTTGTTGTAATGCTGCTGGGCGAGGATCGTCGTCGGCACCAGAAATGCCACCTGTTTGCCGTCCTGCACCGCCTTAAACGCCGCACGGATCGCAATCTCCGTCTTTCCGTATCCCACGTCGCCGCAGATCAGACGATCCATAATCTTCGTGCTCTCCATGTCCGCCTTGGTCGCCGCAATGGCAAGATCCTGGTCTTCCGTCTCCTCAAACGGGAACATCTCCTCGAACTCTTTCTGCCACACAGTGTCCGGTCCGAACGCAAATCCCTGTTCATTCTGGCGCACTGCGTAAAGCTTCACGAGGTCTTCGGCGATCTCCTTGACCGCTCCCCTGACTCTCGACTTGGTCTTGTTCCACTCCTGTCCGCCAAGCTTGTTTAACTTCGGCTTTTTCGCCCCCGCGCCCGCATATTTCTGGATCTGCTCCAGCTGCGTCGCCAGAATGTAGAGATTGCCCCCGCCTGCATACTCGATCTTGATGTAATCCTTCTCGGTCTTATCCACCTCGATCTTCTCAATGCCGCGGTAAATGCCCAGGCCGTGGCTCTCATGCACCACGTAGTCACCGATGTTCAGATCCGTAAAGCTTGCAATCTTCTCTCCCTCATAGATGCGCTTGCGCTTCTTTTTCTTCTTCTCGCCGCCGAAAATATCGCTCGGAGATCACAACAAACTTCAGCATCGGATACTCATATCCTTTTTTTCTTGCCGTAACCCGTCATGATCTCGCCGGACTTTTACCTCGTGATCGTAGTCTTCCGAATAAAAAGCGTTCAGCCCCTCCGCCATCAGATCATCCGCCAGACGCTTCGCACGCGTTCTCGATCCCGACAGCAGGATCACCTGATATCCGTTCTTTTTGTAGCGCTCCAGATCCTTTACCAGAAGTTCAAAGCTGTTGTTGTACGGATTGACCGTCTTAGACTGGATATTCAGATGTGTCCCGATCTCCAGATGCGGATTCTTAAGGTCGAGTGCCACCAGCGAGATGCATCTGCGCCCCGCAAGTTTTCCAAGAATCTCCTTGCAGGTAAAAAGTTCCCGCATCTGTCCCGGCAGTAGATACCCTTTTTCCAGGCGCTGCTTCATGCTCTCCGAAAATTCGGTCTCCGTCGCCATTCCTCTCTCAATGCTCCGCGGTGTCTCATCCAGAAACACCAGCGTATCCTGTTTTCCAAAATAATCGAGCAAAGAGACTCGTTCCTCGCAAAAATAGGACAGGTAGGCGTCCAGCCCGGCAGAGAGCCCCAGCTCCCCGGCTTCCTCCGCCACCTGGTCCGCCGCAGACTTGACGCGGTACGCCTCCTCGGTCTTCATCTCCCCGCGGAGCTTTTCCGAAACCTGCTTTGCTTCTGCCAGAATGCGCGCAATACCGGCGTCGCGCTCCTCTTTGGTCAGCACCAGTTCGCACGCCGGATAGATGTGGACCTCATCCAGATTCTCGATCGACCGCTGGCTTTCCGCATCGAATGAGCGGATTGAATCGACCTCATCATCCCACAGTTCAATCCGGAACGGATTCTCTCCGTCAGCGGGAAAATGTCAATGATTCCGCCGCGCACGGAGAATTCACCGCTTGTCTGCACCTGATAATTCTTCTCGTAGCCCAGTTCCGCCAGGTGCCTTGTAAACTGCTCCAGATCGATCACGTCCCCGACCGCCACTTTCCGCACCGCACTGATAAACTGATCTGGCGACGGCATCGGATTCATCAGCCCGTCAAACGTCGTTACAATTGTGCACGAGCGCTTTTCCGCCATCATCTTGAGGGCATTGATACGCTCCGCTGTCAGCACATTTCCCCGGATATCCGACTGGTAAAACAGAATATCCTTTGCCGGATAATAGGCAACGTTCGGATCAAAAAAGCGGTATTCCTCCGCCAGTTCCTTCGCTTTTTGTTCCTGAAACGTAACAATGATTCTGTTTCCAGAACCATTGCCAATGCTGTACATCATATGTGGTTTGGCTGCATCGATACAGCCGGAAATCTGAATGACGCCGGATAGCTTCGGCAGTGCCGCCTCCAGGTCTTCAAATTCTTTCAGCCCTGCATGGGCTGGAATGTCTTCATGACTGACTCTCCCGCTTTTCCTGTTAAAATCATTCATTGCCTGATCAATCTCATCCTCCAGGATCATCTCCACAGCCTTTACGGATTCCTTCACCGCTTCCTCAAATGCCGCGCGGTCTTCCTCACTCATGCGTCCGAGCACATGGTCCGCCAGATCCCATCCCGCCGGTTTCGCCGACGCCCACCTTAATCCGCTTAAAGTTCTCCGTCCCGGTCATTGCAATAATGTTCTTGATTCCATTATGCCCGCCGGCGCTCCCTTTTTTGCGGATACGGATGTTCCCCGGCGCCAGGCTGATGTCGTCAAAATGACAAGAAGCTCCTCCTCGGATCGATCTTATAATAATGTAAAGTTCCGCCACGCCTCGCCGCTTAAGTTCATAAATGTCTGCGGTTTTGCCAGAATCACCTTCTGTCCGCCGATCATCCCTTTGCCGAAAAGCGCCTTGTGTCCGCTTTCGCTGATACTGATATTATATTTTTCCGCAAGGGCATCCATGACATCAAATCCCGCATTATGGCGTGTATGCTCATACTGCCTGCCCGGATTCCCCAGACCTACGATCAAAAACATCGCTATCTCCTGTTCTTTGCTTTGTTGCCTGCGATTCTCCGCCGGATCACGACTGCTGCAGCCGCAAGCTGCTCCCGATCGTTGACCCCGTGATATCCTCCGGGTCATCCAGCGCATACGCATCCACCTTCAGTCCCTTTTCCTTAATAATTGTGAGCGTATCCGGCAGATAGTATTCACCCTGCGCATTATTCGGCTGAATCAGATCCAACGCCTCACGCAGCTCCTTCGTATCAAAAATATCCATACCTGAGTTGATCTCGGGATGCCAGTTCCGCCTCCGTCGCATCCTTGTGCTCCACGCTCTTCACAAAATTGCCGTCTGCGTCGCGGATAATTCTGCCGTATCCGGTCGGATCCTCGACCATCGCTGAGAGCACTGTCACTGTATTTCCACTCGCAATGTGATGCTCCCTTAATTTCTTTAAGGTCTCTGCCGTGATAAGAGGGGTATCTCCAAACAGAATCAGTGTCTGTCCTTCCTCCCCGAGAAAGTCCTTGCACACCGCACCGCATGACCGGTCCCCAGCTGCTGCTCCTGTAATACAAACTTTACGTCCTTGTGCGAAATGCTCTCCCGCACGATCTCGTATTTGTAGCCGACCACAAGGCAGATCTCACCTGGCGCCGGCTCTCTGCCGCCTCAATCGCATAATCTACCAGACATTTTCCTCTATGGTATGAACCACCTTCGGCAGATCCGACTTCATTCGTGTCCCTTTTCCCGCTGCAAGTATCACTGCTTTTAACTGACTCTCATCACTCCTCCCAAGCATCTATTGTAATTGACGATTTCTGCTGTCTTTTGTTTGATCTTGTCACAGTTCACGTTTCATTTTACCTTAGTTTGCGGATTTTACAAGAGTTTTCTGCACCACTGCCTGATCCCTGCGCGTATAAACGATGCGCACAGGCTTTACCTTCCCGTAAAACCTGTGCGCATTTATTTTCCTGGGTAAGCTGCCATCCGGCTTCTTCCCGGTATTATTCCTCAGCAGCCATTGTCTCCTGGTATTTCTGAAGGATCAGAGTCTGTATCCGCTCTCTTGTGTCCGAATTGATCGGATGAGCGATGTCGCGGTATTCCCCGTCCGCGGCCTTTCTGCTCGGCATTGCGATGAACAATCCCTTGTCTCCCTCGATCACCTTGATGTCGTGTACCACGAACTCTTCATCGATGGTGATGGACACCACCGCTTTCATCTTGCCTTCCTTCTCGACTTTTCTGATTCTCACGTCCGTAATCTGCATAGATTCTGTCCCCCTTTAGTCCCTTCTCTACAGTACATACCTTCGTTGTTCTCGGATACAATCTTGATACCGTTGTCGCCGCAGTAATAGGTGTTCGCCTTGAGTGTATCACGGCTCTCGACAATGCAGTTCTCAATATGTGTATTGTCGCCGATATAAACATCATTCAGAATGATGGAATTCTTAATCACACAATTCTTCCCGACAAATACCTTCTTGAACAGGATCGAATTCTCCACCTTGCTGTTGACGATGCATCCGCTGGCGATTAAGCTGTTGCGCACATCGGAACCGATATTGTATTTTGCAGGCGGGAGATCATCCACTTTGAGTAAATCTTCGGCTCATCATGGAAAAAGTATTTCCGCACCTCCGGTTTTAAGAAATCCATGTTCGTCTGATAGTAGGATTCTACGGTCGCAATATTGCTCCAGTATTCCTTCATCTTATAACCATAGATCTGTTTCATATTCTTATAGCGGATCAGGAATATCCGTCACAAAATCCCAGCGTTCTTCCGCTGCGCTGCGCTCTAGCATCTCAATGAGCTGTCTTCTGCGCACGATATAGATTCCGGTCGATACCGTGTTCGACTTGGATACCATCGGTTTTTCCTCGAACTCTACAATCTTGGAATCTTCATTCATCCGACCACGCCGTATCTGCTGACATCCTCCCGGCGCCATATCCTGCATACCACCGTAATGTCTGCCTTCTTCTCAATGTGGTAATCAAGTACCTATTATAATCCAGCTTGTAAATGCAGTCACCGCTCGTGATAATGACATATGGCTCGTGGCGCTTCTTCAAGAAATTGATGTTCTGATACATGGCATCCGCTGTTCCGCGGTACCACCAGCTGTTATCCACGGTTACTGTAGGATTGAATACAAACAATCCGCCCTGTTTGCGCCCGAAATCCCACCACTTTGGAGGAGCCAGATGCTCGTTTAACGATCTCGCACTGTACTGTGTCAGAACCGCAACAGTCTGGCACATGGAGTTGCTCATGTTGCTGAGTGCGAAATCAATGCTTCGATAGCTTCCGCCGATCGGCATTGCCGCATCGCCCTCTTGTTGATAATTCCTGCAACGGCTGTTATTACCACCAGCTAAAATAATTCCTATTGCCTTCATACCGAGTCACCTGCCTTAATGATTACTTCACCGCTCTCAAGAATTCCGTTCGGGTAATCTTCCTTGTCCGTCGTACCGGAAATTGCCGTGTTCTTTCCTATCTTAACACCGTCCGGTATCACACTGTCTTCTCCGTCACCAGACCAAAGGAATAGATGCTCGCATTGAGCTTATTCGGTGCCTCTTCTCCAATGCCAAGCTCGGTGTTCGCTCCCACCTGGCAGTTCTCTGCTATAATTGATTTATCGATGATAGCATTCTCGCCAATCGTTGTTCCTTTCATCACAATGGAATCCCGGATCACTGCCCCCTGCCGATCGTGACGCCCGGTCCGATCACGGAACTATGTACCTCGCCGTATACCCGGTTCCTTCACCGATGGTGCTCTTTCCACAACGGAAGAGAGATACTGTGGCTCGATAATATCACTCTTCGTGTAGATCTTCCAGTATTCCTCGTACAGATTGAACTCCGGAATCAGGTCGATGAGCTCCATATTTGCTTCCCAGTAGGAGCCGAGTGTACCGACATCCTTCCAGTAGCCGTTGTATTCATATGCAGAGACGTTTTCCATTCTCGGCAATACGGGATGATATGCTTACCAAAATCACATCCGCTCTGATCCTTCATGGCATAGAGCGCTTCTTTAAGGTATCCCAGCTGAAAATATAGATACCATGGACGCAGATTGCTGCGCGGCTTTTCCGGCTTCTCTTCAAAATACATGATCTTCTTGCTCTCATCTGCGATCACGATACCAAAACGGCTTGCCTCCTCAATCGGCACCGGCATCGTGGCAATCGTCACATCCGCATGATTCTCCTTAGGAAATCAAGCATAAACCTCATAATCCATCTTATAAATATGATCCCCGGATAAGATCAGCACATACTCCGGATGATACTCCATATAATTCATGTTCTGGAATATTGCGTTTGCCGTTCCGGAATACCACTCGCTGTTATCGCTCTTCTCATAAGGCGGTAACACCGTCACTCCCCCGCTGTTACGGTCCAGATCCCACGGAATACCGATTCCGATATGGGTATTCAGACGCAATGGCTGATACTGGGTCAGAACTCCGACCGTAATCAATTCCGGAATTGATGCAGTTACTCAGAGGGAAATCGATAATGCGGTACTTTCCTCCGAACGCAACTGCAGGTTTGGCAACCTTCGCTGTAAACTCCCAGGCGGCTGCCCTGGCCTCCAGCTAATAGCATGGCTATCATTTCTTTTCGAATCACGTCAATCACCTCTCGTCTTTCTAGTCAGTCTATTTCTCTTTGCACTTATAATTATAACATAATCGTCCACCCATGTACATCATTTTTCACAAATTTACCAGCGCATTTTTCTATTTTTTGACATTTCGCCAAATCTTTTTCTTTCTACACTCTTCTTTCACTTTCTGTCGAAAAATTTTATCCCAAAAGAATTTGCAAATCAGTAAGATAAGGTTATAATGAACTTTATCATAGAAAGAAAAACAGGCAGGTAAAATTATAATGTATAAAATCAATTTTAAAGAACCCATACATATCCATTTTATCGGGATCGGCGGCATCAGCATGAGCGGACTTGCCGAGATTCTCTCCGAAGAGCATTTTACGGTATCCGGATCCGACGCAAAGGAATCCGATCTGACCAGACACTTAGAGCATCTCGGCATCAAGGTTTACTACGGTCAGACAGCTGCAAACATCACGGATGATATTGATCTTGTCGTCTACACCGCCGCCATCCACGAGGACAATCCGGAATTCGCCTGTGCGCGCGAAAAGGGAATTCCGATGATGCCGCGCGCAGAGCTGCTCGGACAGATCATGGACAATTACCGCAACTCCATCGCGGTGGCAGGCACCCACGGCAAGACGACCACGACATCCATGATCAGCCAGATCCTTCTTGCAGCCAAGTGCGACCCGACCATCACGGTCGGCGGCATTTTAAAAGCGCTCGACGGCAACCTGCGGGTAGGCAAGTCCGATTTCTTCCTGTCGGAAGCCTGCGAATACACGAACAGCTTCCTGCATTTTATCCGAAATACAGCATCATTCTGAATATCGAAGCAGAACATCTCGACTTCTTTAAAGATATTCAGGACATCCGCCGTTCATTCCACCAATTTGCATCCAACACCCGGGAGGACGGCGCGATCATTATAAACGGCGATATTCCGGATTATACCGAGATTACCGCCGGATTAAAGCCGCAGGTAATCACCTTCGGTCTTGGCGACAGCTGCATGTTCCATCCGGCAGACATCACATTCGATGAGAAAGCCTGTGCAAGCTTCACCGCCATGAAAGGCCAGGAGCCTCTGATGAAAGTCACGCTTCACGTTCCGGGCATGCACAACGTATCCAACGCACTGGCTGCCATTGCGCTGGCAGATGATCTTGGTCTTTCCACCGATGCGGTCGCAAAGGGATTATCCGACTTCGGCGGTGCCGACCGGCGTTTCCAGTACAAGGGCTGTGTGGACGGCGTAACCATCATCGACGACTATGCGCATCACCCGACGGAGATCCGCGCGACGTTGACCGCTGCCAAGAACTATCCGCACAAACGGCTGGTTCTCTGCTTCCAGCCGCACACCTACTCGCGCACCAAGGCATTTTAGAGGATTTTGCCGATGTGCTCTCCCTCGCTGATGTGGTTGTTCTTGCCGACATCTACGCGGCCAGAGAGAAAAATACCTACGGCGTCTCCTCCCGCGATATCCTCCAAGCTCAGGGAACGCGGCACGGAATGCTATTATTTTCCGTCATTTGAGGAGATCGAAAAATTTTTATTAAAAAATTGTGTAAACGGAGACTTGTTGATAACTATGGGCGCCGGAGACATTGTAAATGTTGGTGAACATCTTCTCGGCAAATAAGTTATCCACTTTATCCACATTCAATTGGGGAAAACTTCAACTTTTGAATGTGGATTTTTGTTTACATAATCCTTATACACGTTTCCTGCACTTTTGCCATCTTTGCCGTCTTTTGCGCCAAACCTTTCGTTTCCATAATCCGGTTTCCACCGGATTCGTTTTCTTTATCCACATTATCCACATTTCTGCGGTCGATTGTCTGTGCCGGATGTGTTCCGGAAAAGATACTTCTCATTCCAGTTTTCCTGTGCTATAATGCATCAGGGAATGTCGGCGGCTGCCGTACATTTCGCTTGTTACGTTTGAGAAAGAGGAGTCGGTTTCAATGGCCAATATTAAGCTACACAGTGACAGTCCAGTCTCTGCAACCAGTGTTTCCAACACGTTTATCGATGAATATATTTCTGATGCCAACGGGGAATTCGTCAAGATTTACCTCTACTTGCTGCGCCTTATGAATGCACCGCAGGCGTCTTTTTCCATTTCTTCCATCGCGGACAAGTTCGAGCACACGGAGAAGGATGTCAAGCGTGCCCTTGCCTATTGGGAGCGCATGCATCTGCTGCAGCTTGAATATGACAATGATAAGAATCTGACCGGTATCCGCATGCTAGATTCTTCGTCCAGAGATGCCGCCCCGTCTGATCCGGGACTTCCGGAACACAGACAGAGCCAGCCGGCGCACCGGTACAGAACGCCCCTGCTTCCGCCGCTTTGTCAGAAACACCGGCACCGGCGCAGACAGTTCCTGCCAAAAGAGCTATTCTGCGGACGATATTTTGAATTTCCGCCAGAATGAATCCGTCGCAGAGCTGTTCTTCATCGCAGAGCGTTATCTCGGCCGCACCTTAAGCGCCACCGACATCAATACGCTTCTCTTTTTTATGATGTGCTCGGATTTTCCACCGAGCTGATCGTATACCTGATTGAGAGCTGTGTGAGCAACAATCACACCAGCATCCGATACATAGAAAAGTCGCACTTGGCTGGGCAGATCAGCATATCACGACCGTCGAGGAGGCCAAACAGGGTTCCCCGGTTCTTGGCAAAATGTACTACGCCGTGATGAACGCGTTCGGCATTACGGACGCAAGCTGGTTTCCACCTAGATCGCTTATATCAGCCGCTGGACGAACGAGTACGGTTTTGACTCCGACATCATCCTTGAGGCATGCAAGCGCACCATGGCAAGTCTGCATCAGCCGAACTTCAAATACACGGATTCCATTCTTCCGACTGGAACAAAAGCAGGTTCACCATCTGTCCGACATTGCAAAACTGGATGCGGCGCCAGGAACGCAAAAGTTCCGCTTCCGCTGCCGCCAATACAGCATCCAAAACAAGTTCAACAATTTCACGCAGCGCTCCTACGACTACGACGAACTGGAGCAGATGCTTTTGACCACGAACGTACACTGATTTAAAGGGGAAACAGATGCCGCTAAGCAATTCACAGTATGACGAGATATTCCGCAAATATGACGAAAAACAGTTAGCCAGCCAGCACCAGCTCGAGCGCCGCACAAAGGACGTCTACGCCCGGATTCCGGCACTTAAAGAGATCGATGACGCGATCGCTACCTGTTCTGTCGAGCAGGCACGCCGGCTGTTAGACGGAGATGAGGCCGCTCTGACCACGCTCCGTGAAAAGCTCTCGGACTACCGCAGGCAGAAGGAGCAGCTGTTGCAGGAGCACGGGCTTACTTCTGATTATCTGAAGCCGGTGTACCACTGCCCGGACTGCAAGGATACCGGTTATGTGAACGGCAGACGCTGTCACTGTTTTGAACAGGCAGCCATCAATCTGGTCTATACCCAGTCCAACTTAAAAGAGATTCTGGAACGTGAGAATTTTTCCACGTTTTCCTTTGATTACTATTCTGCGGATGACATCAATCCGGCAACCGGACGCTCGTCCCTTGAGACAGCAAAGGATGCCGTCGCAAAATGCCACGATTTTATCGATCATTTCGACAGCACGTTCTCCAATCTTTACCTCTACGGAGATACCGGCATCGGCAAGACCTTTTTGTCCAACTGTATTGCCAAGGAGCTGTTAGACCGCGGTCATTCCGTCATTTACTTTACCGCATTCCAATTATTTGATATATTAAGCAAGGGCGTGTTCAAACGGGACGAGGAGGCACTGCTTTCCCACCGGAATATTTTCGACTGCGATCTGCTGATCATCGATGATCTCGGCACGGAACTATCCATTCCTTTACGACCTCGCAGTTATTTTTATGTATCAACGAACGCATTCTGCGGCAGAAATCCACGATCATCTCCACAAACCTCGGGATGAACCAGCTTGCCGATATTTATTCAGAGCGCGTTTTATCCAGAATATCCAGCAATTACACATTATTAAAGCTCTTCGGCGCAGACATCCGTATCTTAAAGCGCAACCGTTAACATTTTTATCCCTGTATTTCATTAGAGCAATCTATTGAAAATAAAACCTATGTAACTATTCTTTAATGGAGGAACCATTCATGCCAAACGATGAAAGAAACTTAGAAACCATGCCTGACGGAGCATTGGGTCTCATCCCACTGGAAAGCTGCAAAGAACTCGGTCTTAAGGTAGACCAGTACCTTGTCGGCTGGCGCGAAAAGAGACAGCACCAGCACCAGAACGACCCTGCGTTCAAGGGCTATCGCAGAGATTCTTATATCATCTCAACCGCAGTGCCGCGTTTCGGAACCGGCGAAGCAAAGGGTGTCATCAAAGAGTCTGTCCGCGGCTATGACCTGTATCTGATGGTTGACGTTACCAATTACAGCCTCACCTACTCTGTATGCGGTTACAAGAACCACATGTCTCCGGATGACCACTATGCAGATTTGAAGCGTATCATTGCTGCTGTCGGCGGAAAAGCAAGACGTATTACCGCGATCATCCCGTTCTTATATGAGAGCCGCCAGCACAAGCGCACCGCCCGTGAATCCTTAGACTGCGCGCTTGCCTGCAGGAGCTCACCGCTATGGGTGTCGACAACATCATCACCTTTGACGCACATGACCCGCGTGTACAGAACGCCATTCCGCTCAAGGGATTTGAGACCGTACAGCCTGCTTATCAGTTCATCAAGGGTATCTTAAGAGAAGTCAAAGACTTAAAGATCGATGCAGAGCATATGATGATTATCAGCCCGGATGAGGGTGGTACCAACCGTGCCGTATATCTGGCTAACGTGCTCGGTCTGGATATGGGTATGTTCTACAAGCGCCGCGATTATACCAAGATCGTAAACGGCCGCAATCCGATCGTGGCTCACGAGTTCTTAGGTTCCTCCGTCGAGGGCAAGGATGTGATTATCATCGACGATATGATCTCCTCCGGCGAGAGTATGATTGATGTTGCTACCGAGTTAAAGAAGAGAAAGCCAACCGTATCTTCGTTGTTGCAACCTTCGGCCTGTTCACCAACGGCCTGGAGCGTTTTGACGAGGCGGTTGCAGACGGCACAATCTACAAGGTCGTAACCACCAACCTGACCTATCAGACACCGGAACTGCTTGCAAAGCCATATTATATCAACTGCGACATGAGCAAATACATTGCTTATATCATTGATACGTTAAATCACGACAGCTCGATCAGCGATCTCTTAAATCCGTATGACCGCATCCAGCGTCTGGTTGCAAAGTACAAAGCAGAGCAGAACTAAACAGAGATCCAAAGGGACTGCCCGCTAAAAAGCGTCAGTCCCTTTATTATGCCTATGTATTAAAACAAGTCTACTCTGCCAGCAATTTTCTGATTGATCACATAATACGCTGCGTTCTCTTCCGGCTTTAAGTAGAGCTGAAGTGATTTGATCGTGGATGCTCTGTGACCTTCTGCCACAAACTGCTCTGTCACTTTCTTAATGGCATCCTCTACCACGCCTTCACGTCCCTGATACTGGATATACACTTCAGGCTTAAGCTCTTCCTTTGCTGCCTTCTTCGCTGTCTTTGTTCTTGGTTTTCTTTTCTTTGCGGTCTCAGCTGCTGTCTTCTTCGGTTCTTCTACCTTTGTAGCCGCCTCACATTACTCTTTGGCTTCGTTCTTCGTCTCCTCGACTTTTGCCACAACCTTTGCAGTTGCTTCCTTCGCTGCTGTCTTGGTCTCCTCAACCTTCGCCGCAACTTTTGCTTCTGCTGCCTTTACTGCTGCCTTAGTCTCATCAAGTTTCGCTGTCGTCTTTTTTTCCATTATGAGAGCCCTCCTCCTCATCAAAAAAACTACTCACATACTAAAACTTTTCCATTGCTACTAATGCTTCCTTCATGCCCTCGGCAACGATGTTCACCGTCATTCCTTTGGACGGGTTAAATGCCATGATTCCCATAATACTCTTCGCATTTATCCGGCGGTTGTTACTCTCAAGTGTAATATCACTGTCAAATCTGCAGGCAACCTGAACCAGTTCTGCAATCGGATTACTATGTTCCTCTGAGACATTCGATATCAACAATCTCTTTTCTGCTCATAATCTCTCCATTTCCTTTTCAAGTACTACGTCTCAAAATATAACCCATCTATTTCCAATTTGCAATAGAAGAACATGAAATCTGTTAAACTTACACGAATAATTTCCTACTTTAAGAGCTTTTTATGCACTTTCATTTCACCAGATATGTGAAAAATACATTTCCTGCCGCCGTAAACATCTCATCCGCCTCGGTCAGCGTCTTCCGGTATGTCGTTCCCAGTGCAGGATCAAATATCACGACGCTGTTGCTGTCATATCCGATAATCAACACCGCATCCGTGCTTCCTGTCATGGAAAACACCGGACTGCCGCAGCTGACATAGTAGAGAACCTCCTCGATATTGCATCCGGTCAGATCCAGCACCTGCATATCCTTCATCGTATTGTTCAGGATGCTTTTCGGCGTCTCTCCGCCCTCAATGAGTGCGTTCACGCTGATATTGATTCCTTCTTTTTCCAGCATGGCATTGATGCACTGCGCAATGCTTCCTGCTCCGGCATCCTCCGCACCGACCGCAATATCCGACAGTGCCGGCTGTGCGGACTTTCTGGAGCGTTTCCACACATACTGAAGGTTATCTCCAATCACGACTCCCATACTGTCATTTGCCGCCGTGACGGCCTCTGTGACATCATCTGTCGCCAGCACCACATTCCCCTTCACGTATACATAATAATGCTTTGTGCTGCCCTCTTCCTTGATTGCCACCGTGCCCTCTTCTAAAATCGTCTCCTTCCGGGGTGAGAAGCTTCGGCGCCTTTTCCGCGGATGCCCCGGCAATCGTAAGCTGTACCTGGGTCTCCCTTTTCCGCAGAACTGCTCGTTGCAATATTGACAAAGCTTTCCGGAGTCTCCCTCACGGTTCATGATCATATCCTGATCCGCCGGGACATATGCCGTGCCGTTATACTGGATGCGGTTCAAGTGCATCGTGTAGTCCTCGATGGACACGCTGCTTACAAAATAGCCGCTCTTTTCATATGTTTTCTGCACAATAAGATCTTTGTCGAGACATCCACAATCCGGATCTGGTGCATCGGAAATGTCACATCTCCGGCGGCGTCCTCGAAAATATCCGACTGTCTGGCAATGCCATACACAAAATCCTCATCCATGAAGCCAAGCGGGCTTGATGGCTTCCCCGGTGCCCGCCGCAATCTCCTGCGTGCTCTGATCCGACAGATTCATCACGTGGATCACACTGCTGCCCATCTGGGAATCCCCCTCCGTCTCCATCCATGCAAAATAGCGGTTGGACGCGGACACCGCAAAATCCTGTACGCTCAGATTCGTCACCAGTTCCCGCACCGAGGAGGGTATTTAAATCGATTCCGTAGACACACCCGTCCAGCATCAGGAAAAGCTCTCCGCCCTCATTTACATACATGAGCTGCCCGAGTTCCGACTTCATCACCTCATACGACTTATCCGACGGAATGAAGACCAGTTCCTCATCGGTATTCGCCAGGCTGTCGTAATGATAGACCGCAATTCCGACTTCCCCCTCATGAATTCCGCGGTTCATGTAACCGTACACGATATAATCCACGCTTCCGGCTTCGTCCACACCGACGATCTTGATGTCGTGTTCTCCGTAGTTCTCGCGGCTGTCAATTCCCTCGTAACCGCGGAAACTGAACACTTTTGCAAGCGTATTTTCCACCGTATTGTAGCTCCAGAGTTCTCCCTCCTGCACGAACGCCACACTGGTTCCCGCCTCATTCGCCTTGTATTCAACGTTCGCTTCGCGGATTCCAAGCTGGATATACTGATCGTAAACGCTGTCATTTTCTCCGCGGAAAATCTGGTTCATGGTTCGCTCTGAAATTCAGCAGATAGATGCGGCTTGTGGTGTAGCGCACCCTGTAATATTCTTCTATATTATAGTATTCAATCTGACCGCTCTCGTTGACACTGGATACCACATAATCGAGCACGATCACGTTGTAGGTCGGTGTGATCTCCTTGATTGACGGAACCGGCTCTGTCAGACGCTCTCCCTTAAAATCCGCCCAGCTCACCTGCTTTAGAGAAGAATTTAACGACACGAACTGCAGCGTCGTGTTATCCCCGGTCGTCCGCTCCATGTAAGTCGCCAGTGTTCCAGAGGTCTCATCGTTGAACGTCTTATCGTTAAAATCCTTGACGAATGCGACGCACTCGCTCACATAGCAGTCGACTGGCTCCGCGATCCTGGTATAGTAACAGATCGAACGTTCTCCGCTCCCGAGGCGGATAATCATCAGATACTCTTCGCCCTCTTCCAGCAGATTCTGGATCTGCAGATCTGCCGTGATCTTCCCGCTGCGCTCCTCATAGGAGGTGACATCCGCATTCGCAATCAGGCGTGTGGCATCGAGACTGCGGATCTCATAGGAAATCGTGTCGACCGCCGTCTGATTCGTCTGTATCACAATCGGAAGCTTCCGGTCTTCCCCCACCGGCGTAATGGTATCGCGCATATATGCGGCATCCATCTCCGTCACATACCCGTGTAGTTCATTCAGCTCCTGATCGCCCTGATACATGGTGATGACCGGCAGCGTCGCCTCTTCATCTCCGTCGTCAGATCCTCGTTAGTATCATTCATAAATCTTCCAAATATAAGCACTGCTCCGATGAACACTGCCGCCAAGACTGCTGCCTTTATGGTTCCCTTCCGCAACGGTCATTCCTCCTATATAACGCAAAATAACTACCGCGCACAAAAACGCGATAGTTATATTAACATTAAAATAACTATCGCACAAAACGCGATAGTTATATTGTATGCATTTTAAAATAAATCCGCAAATGACTTTCTCTGATTTTAAGAATTGTTTTCGATCTTATCCGGGGCTTCGCACCCCGTTACCACCAGCGTCTGCAGCGGCGGTGACGGCAGCGTCTCCGGTACATTTCGTTGTTTAAAATCACACCGATCAGCTCCCGCAGATGATCATTCTGTCCGGGCGGCGGCGGTGGCGGCGGTCTGTGTCCGGGCGGCGGCTGCATGCCTCCGTGAAACTGCTCTGCCTCCAGTTCGCCGTCTTCTCCTGTGACTTTCTTCTGGATGCGGTCTACCACCATCTCAATCATCAGACGGTCCGGATACTCATCAAACATCAGGCTGCCCTCGTATTCCATTCTGTCACATTCGTCTTCCACGCACTCCACAATCCTGCCAACCTCTTTGGGATACAGCTCCTTCATGCGGTCCATATCCTTCTCATACTCCATCTCGGTCAGATACAGATTCTGCATGGGTAGCTCATATAAAAAGGCATCTTGGGCACATCAAACTGCGCGCGGAAAAACTGCTCCTGATTATAGTCCACTCTATACTCCCTATAGATAACTTCACTATATCATATGCAGTGCGCGCGCGCCGGGTTACTGCGCCAGATTCTTTAACTCGTCCAATAAATCCAGATCGGACCGGAGCACCTTCATATTGGTCGTGATCGGCTCCTCGCCCGGCTTGGTGACGGTGATTTCAATTACTGTTCCCTCCGTAATGCCCGCAGAAATACCGCGTTTAAAAACGCCGCAAACTTCGGATGGTTCTCAACGAACTTGTTTCTCGCATTCATAATCTTCATAAGTGAAGCCGGATTCATCATAATATCATACTCCCTTTCTTCTGTTGTGTCGTTCTGTCTCCCAGTATAGCACAACTGCCGTGGCACTTGCCAGCATTCTTCATCCATTTCTGATCATGGCACTCGTTGTATTTCTGATTGTAAAGGCATTAAACCGTGCAACCGCAAAGTTCGTTCCCGCGGAGGAGAAAATGCTTCTTTATAACTGCTGATATTCTTGATCCGTCACCGGCTCACACCACTCATTGCTGGGTGTTCTCTCCCGGTACCTCCACTGCAAGGTGGCTGAACCAGCAGTCTTTCTTTGCGCCGTGCCAGTGCTTTACTTCCGGCGGGATCGTCACAACATCTCCCGGTTTTAAGCTCTGCGCCGGCTTTCCTTCTTCCTGATACCAGCCTTCGCCGTCCACGCAGATCAAAGCTGTCCGCCGCCCTTGTCGGCATGATGGATGTGCCAGTTGTTCCGGCATCCCGGCTCAAAGGTGACGTTGGCGATAAATACGGTCTCCTTCGGATCGGTGAGCGGCTTTAAGTAGCTCTGTCCGATGAAATATTTTGCATAGCTCACATTCGGCTCGCCCATTCCGAAAAATCCGCCGTGCTCCTCTGCGCCGGCTTCAGCTTCCTCCGCATACACTTCCTTTGCCATACGGAACGCTGCCCAGGCATTCGGCCAGCCTGCATAGAATGCCAGATGGGTGAGAATCTCTGCCATCTCCGTGCGTGTCACGCCGTTTTTCTTCGCCGTGGTCAGATGGTACATCAAGGAATTGTCCACAATTCCCTTGCTGATTAACGCTGTCATCGTAACGATGGAACGCAGCTTTAGCGAGAGCTTGTCCTCTCTCGACCACACCTCGCCGAACAGCACGTCATCGTTTAACTCTGCAAATTTCGGTGCAAAATCATTTAAGGAATCTCTGCCCGCTGTCTGTTTTACCATAATGGTACCTCCTGTACTCTGCCTGTAATATAAAAAAGAATCTCGCTTGCGAGATTCTCCGCGCGCGAGCGGTTCGCAAAGCGATATTTTCCTTACCGCGAGCTGCGCATCCTCGCGGAGCGTTTTTTTATTTCATAGGAAAGTTTCACTTTCACACATGAATGTGTCACTGTATTTCCTATGAAATAAAAATACCTGTTTCTTTTATGCTCTGCGCATCGGATTATTTTGCGATCTTTTGTATCCACGCATTGATCTCTGCCTCGGAAGTGCGAAGCACATCCTCGTCAAAGCGGATGTTCATGCCTTCTTTTACCTCCGCTCCCTTGCAGCTCTTTTCGATATCCGCAAAGGTATGTCCGATCCAGCCGCCGTTCGTCGCAAACGGATAAACGGTCTTGCCGGAAAGATCCTGCTGTGTCAGAAAGGTGTGCACCGCCGGTGCAAACGTGTACCACCACACCGGAGTTCCCAGCACAATCACATCATAATCCTGCACATTGACGGCAAGCGGCTTGATCCTCGGGCAGAATCCCCGGTTTACCTCGCGCTGGCCCTGATCGACTACCGAGTTGTAATCTCCCTCATACGGTGTCACAGTCTCAATGCAGGCAATGTCGCCGCCCACTGCTTTCTGGATGCGCCCTGCAATCCGCTTTGTATTTCCTCCATAAGAATAGTAAAGTGTCAAAATCTTCATGTTATCATTCCCTTTCCGGCTTGTCTCTCATGGATTACGGCAAGACTCCAGTTTTTCTCCCATCAGCTTCTGCCTGGCTCCCTCGGCTTTCATATGGCCGATCACCATAATTCCGCCCGGGCGCCGTACCGCTCTCTCCCTCGCGCAGAACAGCAGCTTTCCGCCGCTCCATACAAGGTCTCCCGATGCAAAATGATCCACGCTCTCCATCGGATCGTAGCAGCCCTTTGCCGTAACCGCCTATAGCCATCTTCCACCGGCACTGCCACCGTACAGGGCAGTCTCCTTTGCAAAATCTCGCCGCAACCGTATCGTTTAGAAGCGCTTCTGCCGTTCCTGTTTGGTTTGCAATCTGAATTCTTACCATTGGCGCTTTTCCATCTGTTGATTTCTGCCGCTAAAATCAGTATAATGTCCACATGGTCATTTTACCATTGCCACATTTTTCGATCGTGGCGCTTATGCCACACTTTTTAAAATCTGGACAGTAACAGGAGGACTTACCATGGCAGAATCCAACGCTACCGATCTTCGGGTACAGAAAACACAGGATGCCATCCAGACAGCCATCAAGGAGATGATCTGTGAAATGGATGCCGCGGACATTACCGTCAAGGAACTTACCGAGCGGGCACACATCCACCGGAAAACGTTCTATCTGCACTATACCTGCATCGAGGCTCTGTTTGAAGATCTCCTTGGGCAGATCACCGAAGAGTATTACCATGCCATCGACCAGCTCCCGATCAATGCGCCTTTTACGGAAGTAAACCGCGTCTTTTTCGAGTTTACCGCCAGACAGGAGCCGTACGCCGAGCGCCTTTTATGTGCGCCGGGCTACCGCGAATTCGCCGATAAATTATTCTTAAACACCATGATTCACAACCGCACGAGGCATAATCCCTACGCCGCATTTTCCAGGGAGGAGCAGAATATCATCAACACGTTTTTATGCGTCACCTCCGTCAATATTTACCGGCAGTGATGGCAGAAAAAAGAGTGCCGCTTGAGAGGCTGGATTGCGCCTCCGGCACCCTGTTAAGCAATGGTGTTATTTCTTTATTTTAAATCTGTCTCTTCCTTTTCGCGCAGACTCACCACAAGCTCATAGACTTCCGGTCTTCTCTGCTTTAAGTGCTCATCCAGCACATGTCTGCGCTCCTTGAAGCGCTCCGCAAGCTCCGGATGCTCTGTTGCAATGCGGTCATGCACCTCCTGCGGTGTTCCTCCAGACGTCTTGCGAGTGTCTTCATCCTTTCCGGAGATGTTCACAATCTCCTTTAAGTGTTCTTCCAGATGTTCCATCCACTCGTCTTCATCCATTGCTTCCATGTGTGACCATCTGCCATGCAGCAGATTTTCCACATCCCCGCTTTCTTTTAGCTGTTCAATCTGCAAAAGAATCTGTTTTTCAATCTGCTCCTCCGTCTCCGCGCCGAACGCCCAGACAAATTCCTGCACCCTGTTGTCCGCACGTTTTCTTGAGACACTGCGGTCGTCATTGTCCACGCCACCCTCCAGTGGGTACGGGCGCTTGATTCCCATATCTTTTAACGCGATGTGAATCGTTCTGCGCACACTTCCCTCTTCGATCATGTAGCCAAGCCCAAGTTTCCGGAGCTGTTCGTTTAAATCGGCAATGTGCTCTGTCATGTAAAAGCGGACGCCTTTTTCTTTCAGCGACTGATACAGCATTCCCAGTCCGTCTGCCGCCGTGATGTCCATGCTGCCGATGCCGCTCGCATCCAGAATGACCGCTCTCGTCTGATCGGTCACGTGATCTTCAATATCCTGTTTTAATACCTGTATGTTGGCAAAACAGATTGCTGCTGAACCGGTAGATTAACACTCCCTCAACCGCATGGATCTGGCTTCCTTCTTTCAGATCGCGGAAATGCCGGTGCCCCGGCTGAATTCCCAGAAAACAGCGCGCCGGCTTTGCCGTGCGGATAATCATCTCGGAAAAGGAGAGGATGATGCCGATCAGTACGCCGTTAATCGTCCCAAGCATCAGCACTCCAAGAATGCACCGGCAAAGATCAGACATTCTGTGCGGCTGACTTTCCACAGCCGGACCGCCAACTCAAACTCCGTCGCGCCAAGCAGAGCAGAGATCACAATTGCCGTCAGCACCGGCACCGGAAGATAGCCGATAAACACGGTTCCGCCAAGGAGGAGCACGATCATCGAAAGTCCCGCCACAATCCCGGTCAGCTGTGTCTTTGCCTGATACTGCTCTCCCATCGCCGTCCGGGAGACCGAGCCGTTGATCGGGCAGCATCCAGTCAGCGCCGCGGCAAGATTGCCCATCGCAAATGCCAGGATCTCCTGATTATCGTTGATCCGGTATCCGTTTTTCTGCGCAAAATTATTTTCTGCGAGCAGCGTCTCCGCCATGATGACAACCGCCACCGACAGGCTGATCGTAACAGCCTCCCTTACCGGCACCGCCGTAAAATCCGGCAGGCTCCAGACCGGAAGTCCCGGCTCCACGGCATCCAGCGTCTTGATGCCCCAGGCGCGCAGGGGCAGATACTTTGTCATCAGAGCACCCGCTGCCATCAAAAGCACCGCCATCGGGAATTTCGGGATGACCTTTTTTGCTGTCAATACTATCACAAGCAGCCACGCCAAGCGCCAGGGACGGCAGGTTGATCTCCCCCGCCGTCTCCGCGATATGCTCCGCAAGCTCAAAGAATTCTCCCGTCCCCGCTGTGCCGCCCAGAAACTTCGGCACCTGCATCAGGATGATGGTCGTACAGATGCCGGTGATAAAGCCTCCCATCACCGGCGCCGAGATATAGTTGACCAATTTTCCCGCCCGCATCACGTAAAACGCGAGAAGCCACAGCGCCAAATACGCGGTCAGCACCGGCACTGCCGCCAGCGCTTCCTTTGATCCGCTCTCAATATGCAGATCTAAAAGCGCCGCTCCGATCAGCGCGGCAGGCGCGGCGTCCACGCCGAAATGAACTGCGGTGACGTCGAAAACAATGCAAACAGGAGAGTCGGGAACACCGAGCCGTACAGTCCGTATACTGTCGGAAGTCCCGCAATCTGCGCGTATCCCATGGAGATCGGAATCGAGACCGCCATGATGATGAGCCCGGCGGTCAGATCCTTCCCGAGATTTTTCTTGTCATAATTTCTTATTGTCTGTGCAAGCCTGATCTTCATCTGTCACACACTTCCTTTGCTGCTTTTGTGTTATTTTACCACTTTAAGAAAATTATTGACAATATCATTCCATAATTTTTGTACTCCCTTCAGATTCATTGTATGAAACTATTTTCTCAATATTTTTATACGAATCCGGTATATCCAAGATGCTGGAAAAATATTCTCTTTATGATTTTTTCCAATATTCTAGACAAGACATGAATTAGAATTCACTTTATTCTGCACCAATATCATGGTAATCTATCTATATCTTTGAAACGAGGAATGTACTATGCACACAAGGCTTACCATACCAGAACGACTGAAAGATTTGAGAGTCGCAGAAAAAAGAATGTCATTGCAGGAATTGTCTGATGCTACCGGCATCCCGAGTTCCACACTCGGCAACTATGAGAAAGATGAAAATGTAGATATGTCACTTGGCAATCTACTGACGCTTGCAGACTTTTATCAAGTAAGTACCGATTATCTTCTTTGCCGAACCGAACTACGTGAACATACAAATAAGTCCGTATCTGATCTGCATCTCAATGATGATGCTGTCCAAATACTGACTGATGAAAAATATAATCCACGGTTATTTGCTCATGTGAGATAAAGAAGTAAAAGAAGTGTAAAAAATTTTGCCGTTCCCTGTCCGGCTGACTGCCGGACGGGTCGGCTTTAGTCGGGCAATTCTACCTTGCCGACAAAAGAGTAATAGATTTCAATTTCCTGTCTGCGGAGCTTCCCCCGGCGTTTCCCGTCCAGTGCTTCCGATTCGTGGATTACGATTTTCTCCACAAACTCCCGCAACAGGGTAGGGGTGAGTTCCTCAAAGCTGGTGTACTTGCGGACTACTTTCATAAACTTTTCAGCGTTTGCCGTGGCTTCCAGTGTCCTTGAAGCTCGCTCTGCAAGGCGGCGGCTTTCTTTCAGTTCCTTCTTGCTCGGCTTCATAGTCTGTCGAAAGTTCCGTGAAACGCTCGTCCGATATGCGCCCGCCACGCTGTCCTCATACAGCCGCTTGAAGATAGCGGAGAGTTCCGCAATCCTTTTTCTGCCGCTTCCAGCTCTTTCTTTTTGCGGCGTTCCGGCGTTTGCTCCCCGTCCTCGGTCTGCTCGGTCAAGAGCTTCATAAACCGGGCTTCGTTGGCGGCGTAACTGGTGACTTTCCGTAGGTTCTCGGTCACTCCGGCGGTCAAGAGGTCGGTGCGGATAAAGTGCGCGTACAGTCTGCCGTGCGCTTCTTGTAGCTGCCGCATATGTAGCAGTCCTGTTTCCGCTTGTCCGTCTGATACCTCTGCTGGTACATGACGCTTCCGCAATCCGCACAAAAGAGTATGCCGGAGAACATGCCCACTTCATCATAGCGGTTGGGGCGTTTACGCTGCTTGCGTAGCTCTGTAACACTCCATGTGTTCTTGTCGATTATCTGCTCGTGGTGGTTCTCGAAGATTGCCTGTTTGTCCTCGCTGTTGTAGATAATCTTGCTGCATTTGTAGGATTGGGTGGTGGTCTTGAAGTTCACAAGGCAGCCCGTGTATTCCCTGTTTTCAAGGATATGCACCACGGTGTTTGCCGCCCACTTGCACTCATAGCCGGGGTGGTAGCGGCGTGCTTCCTGTCCGGCGGTATTCCAGCGTCCCCGCGTGGGATTTGCTATGCTCCGTGAGCATACGGGCTATCTTGGTCGGCCGTTCCCGGCAAGGCAGAGGCTGTATATCTGCTTCACCACGGGGCGGCTTCCTCGTCAATGATGAAATTTTCGTCCTCGTCCATGAGGTAGCCATAAACAGGCTTGCTTGTGACAGCTTTCCGCTCATGCCCTTTGACCGCTTCACGGCTCTGATTTTTGCTCGTATCTCTCACCAGCCATTCGTTAAAATGTTACGCAAGGGGGCAAAATCATTCTCGCCCTGTGCGCTGTCAACGCCGTCATTGATTGCAATGAAACGGACGTTTTCTGTGGAAAATCATTTCCGTGTACATTCCACTTGTAAGTAGTTTCGCCCTAAACCTTGACATATCCTTGACTATGACCGTTCCCACAAGCCCCGCTTCAATGTCGGCAAGCATGGACTGGAAGCCGGGTCTTTGAAATTGCCCCGAAAACCGTCGTCCGTTACACCATTTGAGGTTGGTAAAGCCGTTCTGTTTTGCGTAGGCTTCAAGAATCCGCTTCTGGTTGCTTATGGAATTGGATTCCCGGAAAGCTCGTCCTCATGGGATAATCTCGATATAGGGCGGTAATGAGTTGCTGGGTGGTCTGTCTTAACATAGATTCCTCCGTTTCCGACAGCCAGCCCACTATTCCGTAGGTTTAGTATACCATAAGGCGGGCTGGCTGTACAGTCCTTTTTGCTACTTTATGTCGAAAATATTACGGTTTTTATTAAGGCTTGTCGCATTATATGGCGTGGGCGGCTGTTCCACGGCTGCGCTGCTTCCAGAACTTTCATCATTTTGTCGGCGGCGGTAGCGGTGGTGTCCTGTTTGAAGTAGCCGGAACTACAAGGACGGTGTTTCCCGGCGTACCTCTGTCACGCAATCCGGGCGGCGGGCGGTAGTGGCGGTGCTTCTGTTGGGGTGTCGGTCATAGGCTCTCCTTTCTGTTCAGCAGCGTTTTAAGGCGTTCCATTTTCGCCTGTGCTTTGGTTTTGAAATTCTTCCCGGTAATGCAGACAGGGGCAGCACATTTCCGTAAGGCGGTCATAAATCCGGGCGTGGGCGGTGTCCTCCGGGTTCTGCAATTCCTCCAGCGTAAGGTTCGTTGTCACGATTAACGGCTTTGCCGCTGCGGTATCGGCTGTCAATCACGTTATAGACTTGCTCTAAGCCGTATTCCGTGCCACGCTCCATACCGAAATCGTCAAGGATAAGCAAAGGAAGCTACAAAGGCGGGAGATATATTCGTTGCGGTCTTTGAAGCTGGTGGCAAGGTCATTGAGTATCGCCGCAAAGTTTGTCATGCAGACAGATACTTCGCTCCATAAGGGCGTTGGCGATACACCCAGCAAAATAGCTTCCCTGTGCCGACACTTCCCCATAAAATCAGCCCGTGGTTCTCCGCTTCATCAGCTCCCCAGCACTCCACATATTCATGGGCATAGCACATTTGCGGGCATTTCCCATTGTCATTCCTGAAAGTCCATTCCCGCATAGCCGGGTCGGTAAAGCCCTTTCTTTTCAGCCGTTCCACTTCCTCCCGGTGCTTGTGTTCCCGGTCTTGCGCGGCTTCCAGCGTTTCCCGGCGTTTCCGCTGGCAGTCACATTCTTTGGGGTGTCGGTCACGTCCGAAAGCGTCTTGCCCTCCGGAAGTAGGCTTCTTTGGCTGGCGGCAGTTCCCGCAATACAAAAGCCCGTCCTCGCCCGTGTAGTCCTCCGGCTCTGCTTCCTGTGCCGTGGCAAGCCGGAAAATAGCGTTATCATAATCACTCATAAAATAGTCCTCCTTGTTCATGGTCTTTTCCACGCCCTGTTTACAGGGCGTTGTGTCTATGCTGTCAAAGGCTCTCGCCCTCTTTGTAGGAATAATCGGGGATTCCTTTTTCAGGTTCTCCTTTGCCCTGTCATCAGCCGCCCAACGCCGGATAGTGGCGGCATGGTTCTTGTATTGCTTCCCGCTGGAAGCGATATAGCCGGATAGGCGGTCTATGTAATACTCCCATTTGCCGGGAAGTTCCTCTTGCAATTCTGCAAGCTCTTTTTCTGATAGGAATACATTTTCATATCTGCCAAAAGGGGCGGGGCTGTCTGTCCTGTCTTTATCTCTCCTCTCTCTTTATCTCTAACTCTATATCTATCTCTCTTTATCTCTATCTCTGGTGGACAAATGTCCGCCCCATATGGTGGACGTTTGTCCGCCACGGCTTCCGGCAATGCCTTTTGCCCTTGCAAAGCCCCTATGCGGCGTTTCCGCTCCCCTCGGTAGAGGACTGACCGATTAAAAGCTCAATGTTGCTCATATACAAAGCCCCATTCTGCAACGGCTCTACAAGCCCCAGCTTCATAAAAATCTGCAAAGCCCTCTCCACTGTGCCGACTTGCTGGCGGTGATTGTGGCTATCATTGGTGCGGTATGGGATATTCTCGTCAAGCTGGAGCTTTCCCCTTTTTCAGTGATTTTAGGTACAGCTTTAAGAGAATGTTTGAGTAGAGCATACCGTCCTGCATACTTTCCAGCAGCACGATAGCGTCCTCGTCACAATAGTTCTCTATCAGCTTTAGGTAGTAATATTTGCGGTTGTCTGCCATTCGTTCCTCCTTATGGTCTGTTTTGGGCTTCTGTTACGCTTTAGGACGTCGTTTTGAGGGGTAAAGGATATAAATATCGCCTACCTGTTGAGGGCGGTCAAAAGCCTTGATTTATGGGGGCTTTCCAGTTCCTAAAGCGTGACATAGTAGCCTTTGTTTCCGCTTGCGCTGTGCGGCAGATTCTTTCATGCGTCCGGCGCAATCCGGGCAATTCCCCGGTTTGACTTGGGAAAATAACCGCCGCACTCGGTACAGCGTTTCCTGTCTCGCCCGGTGGAGTAGGGCGGCTTCCAGTTGCCCGTCCAGCGGCAGCACGGCGGTGAACCAGCGGCACATAAGGGAATAGCTGATACTCTGCACACATACGCAAGGCTCGCCGTTATCCAGCAAGATACAGTTGCCGTTATCGTAGTTGCAGCACTCATGCACAAGCCGGCACGCTGCCGGTACTGGCGGTAGTCCATTCTTGGGATTTCTGCGCCCATGCCCTCAACGCTCCCTTTCCGGCTTCCTGTCCGCGCAGCTTCCAGCGGCTACGGCGGCATGGCTCTTTATCTTGATTTCGCCCCCCCTCGCTGGCTCGCGTTCCGGTAGCCCTCATCAGAGAAATAGCGGTGGCGTTCCCGGAAATCCCACGGGGCTGTCGCTGGTCTTTACGTCAAGGACAATCATGTGGCGGGTTTCCGGGTGGAAACGCTCCATGCCCTGTCAGTCGTGCCTTGCATGATTGGCTGCTGTGCCTTTGCTCAGCAAGCCGCCGCCGGATAGAGTTTTCATGCCCCGCAAGAAACGGGCTTTGTTGTCCGGCGATAAACTGGCTGCACTCCGGCTCTGGGTATCTTTTGCAGCTTCTCTATGGCGTTCTCCATGATTACCCTTGTCAACAGGTCTTTATCACGGGTACGGTTTCTTTCATGCCGTCTATGGTTTCCGCTTTGGTGGGTGCGGCGTACTGGTAAATCATTTCAAGCTCGCTGTTCGTAAATCTCATGGCATTACCTCCTGTGGCTGTTTTATTATCGTTCCTGTTCGTGCTTTTCTGCTGGCTCGGTGCGCCCTCAAAATCTGCTCGATATTTTCCTTGACGGTCTGCAATTCCGGACGTTCTCTTTCTTCTCCGGTATTCGTTGTAAAGCGTGTTCTTCTCCTCATAAGCTGCTCAATCTCCGCTTGTGGGCTTTAGACGCTGGCAGCTTTGAAATGCCCTGTGCTTGAATACCGGGCGACAGATTCGGAAATGATAAACTTCGCTTTCGATGCTTTGCTCCAGGCTCTCCGGGCTTTTCGATTTCTGCGCCCGCAATCCGTCACGGGCTGGCTTGGTCTTGATGTAGGCTAATAGCTGTTTCTGCAGTCCTTTTCTCTCGCAAAGATGTTTTCCGGCTTTCAGTTTCCCGGTGGTTTCATGCAATCCGGCTTGGCGGCGGCAAGGGCGGCTTCCAGTTCTTCGGGGAAGAAAGCCGGATTCTCGTAAATGCTCATGGTCGCTGCCATTTGCTTTAGGTTATGGACGGCTTGCCAGCGGTCATATCCTGCCCTTGCCCTCGGCTCGCTTGGCTTCCCGGTCTACTATGCGCTGTACGCTGTCCTGTTTCGGTGCGTTTATGGCGGCTTTGTTTCGCTGTAAACGGTCTTTTATGCTGCGGGGGGTTATTCCTGTTTGGGTAGGGGCTTTTCGGCGGCTCTGACGGCGTTCTGTGCGTTTCGGGTGAGTGCTTCCAGTACGGCGGCACGGTCAAAATCATCTCCCAGTTTTCCGGGCGGTGATTGGCTTCGTCCGGCGTGAGATAACTCAATCTCCCCCGGCTCTCCTTGACGGTCACGCCCTGTTGTAACAGCTTCCCGGAAAAGTCCTCAAAGGAAACAGCAGAGGACAGGGCGGTGCGGATCACGCTGCGTAACCGCTCCTTGTCGGTTTCAAATTTTGTGACTTTGGCGGCACCTGCGGCGGCAAGGGAAGTTCTCTTTATCCAGTTTTCCCGCTTCGCCCAATACTCACGCTCGGTAACACGGTTCTTGCCCCATTCAATAGGTCAATCTGATAGAGATTTTCCCGGTGGCACATCTCCATGACTTCCGCTTTGAAATATTCCATAGCTGCGTCCGTGCAGCGGTGCTTGCAGCCCTCCCTTGTGTCCGCTGGTCTTTCCATGTAGGGCAAGAGCGGCACCCGCAATCCGTAAAGAATTGATTACGATATGCATGGATATTTCCGCTGTGGTTATGCGTCCGGGTGGGTGCAGACAGGGCTTGGTGTCCGGAAAATGCTCTGCAAAACTGCTCGCCCAACACTTGCGCCCGGTCTACGGTCAAGCCGTTGTCCTGTGCGTCACGGGGGTCAAAGCTGATGATATAGTGGTGGCTCTTTACGTCCTCCCGTTTCTGGTTCTTGCCGTATTTGAGATTGAGCGCATACACGCTATGGCGAAATCCTCCCCGCCGCAATTCAGAGAGGAAATGCGGTAATCGTCACGGGGATAAGCCGCCCGCTTTCATCACAGGGTGGGCTTCATGGTAAACTCGTCATGCTCAAAGGTTAGGTACTGCTCGGCTGCACCGTAATCGGCATTTTTAGAGCTGATATGTTTGAATGTTGCCAACGGCTTCACCTACTTCTGCAAGACTTCAAACTTCAAGGCGGCAAGCTCCGCTGTAGCGGCTCGTACCTCTTGGGAGAGGCGTTATAAGGTGCGCCGTACTCATTCAGACAGCGGGCAATCTGATTCAAGTTGCCGCCGATTTTCCCGTATTCGGCTGTGAGCTTCCCAACGGCAGATAATAATTCATCATTGACCGGGGAAACGGTGATTACCGGGTATATCCTTGACTTGGTGAGGGCTTGCCGGATAAATTCGGCTTGGCTCATTTTGCAGAGGGTGACACGCTCGGAAAACTCGGCGTATTCTTCTCGGTCAAGCGTGTTTGATTACCGGCTGCGGTGGGGCGTGTTGTATCTCTTTCATGGCTGTGAACCTCCTTTCATGAGTGGATTTTTCAAGCGGCGTAAGCCGCAAAAAGGCGGGCTTGGGGTGGCAACCCCAACAAGATTCCCATAGGACAAAATGAGCGATAAGCGAATTTTGGTACTATGGTAGAATCTTGCTCTAAGAAAACGGCGAAACTCCCCCTTTACTCCTTACTACGCAGAGAAATGCAAATATGGCAAAGTTTTGAAAAACTTTTTGATAAAACTTTTCGACAAAGCTGGAAAATCAGCGCGGTTTTTGGCGCAAAAAAACAGGAAACCTTTTCTGATTTCCTGTCATGGTATGCCGCTGTAACGGGCGGCGGTTATTCTGTTGTCATTCCCCGGAAGCAAACTTGTAGCCCATACCTAAAACGGTTTTATGTAAATGGAAAACGGTCCGGCTCTATTTTTTTCCGCAGGTTGTAAATCACATTTGCAACGCTTGACTGGCAGCTTTCACTTTCCATGTTCCAAACGGCTTCAAATATTTGTGTCCGTGTGAGGACAATGCCGGGGTTGGAAGCAAGATATACAAGGGTACTGTATTCAAGGCGGGTAAGGCTTACTTCCTCCCCGTCTTGAAATACCGGCGTTGGTTCTGCTTTATTTCCAGTCGGAAAAGATAACACGGAAGCGGTTGTGGATCATGGAGTTCAATCTGTATATAATCAGATATTGCCGATATGATTTTGTCAATCGCTGTTTCCTCTTGTTCGTTAAGTGTCAGCAGTAGTAATTTCCCCATGTTCATTACCTCTTTTATCCGTTGAATTTAAACTATATTTTCTGTCGTGTTTTTGACAGTAAGCAACAAATATATATGATAGAGAGCGTAATGTCAATTTAATGCCATTAAAAGAGAAAGATGGTCTGTCTAATTATTATCATTTTGTTCATATGCACTTACGCTGCGTTTGCTGCATTTAGGCAATTCAATATGATAAATTTATCTATATCAGCGGGCTAACCTCATTTCACAAAATAAGCTGAAGCTTGTAAAGCTCTTATGCAGGGCAACATATAAGAGGTTTTATCATCTTCATCATGGTAGTTTGGCTATCTGCATCACAAATTAAGACAGTATCAAATTCTAATCCCTTTGACATATATACTGGTAAGATAACACGCCTTGTAAATCTGATACGCTCCCATTTTAATTAATTGAATATCAAGTTTGTGTGTTTAATTTTATTAAATAGATAGGTTGAATTTTTTTCGGTTTTACAAATTAAGCATATCGACTGAAACCTTTCTCTTGGCATAATTTTATTTCCTAACAATTTCATCAATGAAGATTTCTGGAATTATCAGTAATATATGCTTTTAGGCTATCGCCATTCCGATTAAAACTTTTATCTGGCGAACTTTGTTCAATGAACTTTAAACTAAAATTTAAAATTTCATTCGTACAACGGAAACTTTATCAAC
>SCPN01000141.1_pt1 | contig 68247 bp, 76 predicted proteins | sample 6106831 | NCBI WGS metagenome assembly SCPN01 (sample SAMN10720447, study PRJNA508395) | human gut metagenome | isolation source: Participant 1, 0 month
TGCCAGCCGCCAGCTTTTGCTCTTGTGGTTGGGGATGCGGGCGCAGGGAGAGGAACCAAGCTTGGCTCTGCCATTTGAAAAGCGTCTTAGATGGGCAAGATTACACCGTACTCTACCTTTCTGAATCTAAACTTACCCCGGAGACACTTCTACAACGGTCTTCTGGAGCAGCTGGGGTGTGAAACACGGTTCTACCGAGGTGACGCAAAGTCTACTGCACCACAGGAATTGAAATTATGCGTGGAGTTGGACACCGAAAACTGGTTGTGATTGTGGATGAAGGGCATCTACTCTCTAAAGAATGCTGGAATCCGCTTCTTACTCAACTACAAAATGGATTCTGAAAATCCCCTCGCACTCATTTTGGCTGGCCAGACGGAGCTATGGGAGAAAACTGGCTGCAAGCGTACAGAGCGATCCTCCACAGGGTTGATATTCAGTGCTTTCTGATGCCTTACGAATACGCTCAGACGAAAGCCTATATTGAGAAGCAACTGACCTATGCTGGACACCCCAACGCAATCTTCTCTGAGGACGCCATGAAAGCAGTCCACTCTTTCTCATCCGGCATCCCGAGACTGATTAACCGGGCCTGTACCCAGTCTCTTGTCTACGCATACCAAAACCGCCGGGCCATTATTGATGACCGGATGGTACAACTCGTCCTGGAGGGCGAGGTTTCTTGAATACGGAAAGGGGATGGCTGGTCCCATCCCCTTATGCGACAAAACGCACCGGCGCCGGACAATGATGTCCGGCGATGACCGACAAAACAGCCCGTCTATTTCACGACAGAACAGGCCGTCTGCGACATTTGCACTGTTTTTGACAGCATAACTCAAAGAGGATTTTCTATTGATAACGCCATAATTCTAAAAAAGCCATGTGGAATCGCCGAACAAGCAATTTCACATGGCTTTTCCGTTCAATAGGGCGTAGATGCTTCTGTATGGCGCATCTGCCGCTCCAACAGCTCCACATTTTCCCGCAATCTCCGGTCCTCCGGCGACAGGGCCAGCGCCCGGCGCGCCTCCTCCAGGGCCAGTATGGGCCGCCCCGTGTGGTAAAAGGCCTGACAGCGCAGATCATGGGGCAGGCTGCCCCACGCCTCCGGCTCGCAGATGTAGGTACGCGGACGCTCCCGGACCGCCAGGGCCTGACCGGCGGCATACAGCACACCGTCCCACTCCTCCCGCTGGTACAGCAGACGGGCCAGCTCCACCCATGGTTCCCGAAGATAGGGGGCCTCCGCCGCGGCCCGGAGATACCACTCCAGCGCCTCGTTCTGACGGTCCAGTTCAAGGCAGGCCCGGGCCAAAAACCGCATGGATGCCGCCCGCTCATCCCGCCACACCGCCTGCGGCATGGCCAGGTGGCGCTTCAGGATGCGGATACTATCCTCCCACCGTCCCCGAAACAGGTACTCCCGGCCCAGATAGTGCATATTCCGGTCGTCCTCCGGGTCCTCCTCCACAGACAGCTCCAGCAGGTTCAGGTACTGTCCCCGGGATTTTTCCGGATCCGGGTGATGGTCCAGCTGGACCCCTTCCGCTGCCGCCGTAGGCCCCGGAGCGCCCTCCCCCACCCACTGGAGCACCTCATGCACCGGATGGACCCACCGGTAGCCCCGGCGGGCGTGGATCTTATCGCTCCAGAACACCACACCCTCTGAGCCGTCCGGCTGGAAACTCCAGGTATAGCGGTAGGAGACCCGTCCGCAGTCAGGCCTCCAGGCCTGCTCCAGCGCCTCCCGCCATCCCGGGCGGAACACTTCATCCAAGTCCGTGCAGACACACAGGTCCACGTCCTCCGGAACCAGCTCCAGAGACCGGTTGCGGGCCGCGTCGAACCGCCAGGGGAGGATCTGTTCCACCGTGACCTGCGCGCCCCGCGCCCTCAGCCGTTCCGCCGTACCATCCTCTGATCCGGTGTCCAGCACCACCACCAGGTCGGCCTCCCCCATGGAGTCCATCCATCGGTCTGCAAATTTCTCCTCATTCTTACAAATCGCATACACACATACCTTGTAAGTGCCCATTCTGTCCACCTCCTGCTCCTTATCTCTCCCACTTTCTTCCGCACACAGGGGCGGCGCCCAATGCGAGCGCCGCCCCTGTGCTGGGATCTTGCTCCGCTGTGTCCGTCAGGGGGCCAGCAGACGGGCCTCCCGCATATTCGCCAGCAGCTGGTTCAGCTTGGTGACCGCATCCTCCGTTCCGGTGGCATCTGCCACTGCGGCAACCACAGGCACTGCGGTCTCCGGACCGGCAGGGCCAGTGGGACCGATGGGGCCGGTGGGGCCGGTAGGACCAATGGGACCCTGTGCGCCCGTGGCTCCGACAGGACCGGCGGGGCCGGTGGGGCCCTGCGCGCCAGCCGCACCCGTGGCTCCGACAGGACCGGCGGGGCCGGTGGGACCCTGTGCGCCAGCCGCGCCCGTGGCTCCGACAGGACCGGCGGGGCCGGTGGGGCCCTGCGCGCCAGCCGCACCCGTGGCTCCGACAGGACCGGCGGGGCCGGTGGGACCTGTGCGCCAGCCGCGCCCGTGGCTCCGACAGGACCGGCGGGGCCGGTGGGGCCCTGTGCGCCAGCCGCGCCCGTGGCTCCGACAGGACCGGCGGGGCCGGTGGGACCCTGTGCGCCAGCCGCGCCCGTGGCTCCAACAGGACCGGCAGGGCCGGTGGGACCCTGCGCGCCAGCCGCACCCGTGGCTCCAACAGGACCGGCAGGGCCGGTGGGACCCTGCGCGCCAGCCGCACCCGTGGCTCCAACAGGACCGGCAGGGCCGGTGGGACCCTGCGCGCCAGCCGCGCCTGTGGCTCCGACAGGGCCGGCGGGGCCGGTGGGTCCCTGTGCGCCAGCCGCACCCGTGGCCCCAACAGGACCGGCGGGGCCGGTGGGACCCTGTGCGCCAGCCGCGCCCGTGGCTCCGACAGGACCGGCGGGGCCGGTGGGGCCCTGCGCGCCCGTCGCGCCTGTGGCTCCGACAGGACCGGCGGGGCCGGTGGGGCCCTGCGCGCCAGCGGGGCCAGGGATCCCCTGGGGACCGGTGGGGCCGGTGGCGCCGTCAGGACCGGGGTAACCCTGCGGCCCAGTGGGGCCGATCGGTCCGGGAATAACCGGCCCCGGGGGACAGGGCAGAGGACAGGGCGGAGGGCAGCAGGATGGTACGCAGGGCTGGGAGCAGGAGGTGGTGAGATAGGCAGTCACGCCTTCCCGCTGCCTCCAGTCCCGGTCTGCGGGCAGATAACGATTCATCATACGATACGCTCCTTATTCTGGGATCGTTCTGTGTGGCGTCCGCCACATCCCAGCCTATGCGCCTGGATGAGAAATGGTCCCACTCCCCCTTGCCCACAGCCTGGGATTGTGGTACAGTTTCCTTATCTGAATTTTTTGTCGCAGGAGGGCGTTGTTGATGCACGCATTTGAATTTTCCATTCCCACCCGGATCGTCTTTGGACCGGGGACGGAGTCCCGGACTGGGGAACTGGCCGCCGGGCTGGGCGCCCGCCGGGTCCTGCTGGTCTGCGGCGGTCAGAGCGCCCGTCGCAGCGGGCTGCTGGACCGTGTGGAGCAGTCCCTGACCCAGGCCGGACTCACCTGCCGCGTCTTTGCCGGGATCCACCCCAACCCCCGCCTGTTTCAGGTCCGTGAGGGCGTCCAGGCGGCGCTGGAGTTCGGGGCAGACTTGATCCTTGCCGTCGGCGGGGGCAGCGTCATCGACGCCGCCAAGGCCATCGCCCTGGGCGCGGCGGAGCCGGAGGCTGACCTGTGGGACTTCTGGCTGGGCAAGCGCCCGGTGGAGCGCACCCTTCCAGTGGGGGCGGTGCTCACTATCTCCGCCGCCGGGAGCGAGACCAGCTCCTCCGCCGTGCTCACCCGGGACGATACTTTGGAGAAGCGGGGCCTGACCTCAGAGCAGATCCGCCCCCGCTTTGCGGTGATGGATCCGGAACTGACCTGCTCCCTCCCCCCCTACCAGATCGCCTGCGGCGTGGTGGATATCATGATGCACACTCTGGACCGCTATTTCACCTGTGTCACCGGTAATCTGCTCACCGACGAGATCGCCCAGGGGCTGCTGCGCACGGTGATCCGCTCGGCGGGCCCTGGCAGATCCCTGCGACCTCCAGGCCATGAGCGAGCTGATGTGGGCGGGCAGTCTCTCCCACAACGGGCTCACCGGCCTGGGCGCGCCCAAGGATTTTGCTGTCCACCAGCTGGGCCATGAGCTCAGCGCCCGCTTCGACTTCGCCCATGGGGCCACCCTCTCCGCTGTATGGGGCAGCTGGGCGGAGTACTGCGTGGAGACCGATCCCGCCCGCTTTGCCCAGTACGGGGTGAGCGTCTGGGGTCTGGACCCCGCCGGAGGCGGCCAGGAGGAGCTGGCCCGGCAGGCCATTGCCCGCACCGTGGACTACTTCCGCTCCCTGGGGATGCCCACCTGCCTGACCGAACTGGGCTGCGGACTCCAGAGCGAGGAGGAGCTGAAGGAACTGGCCCGCCGCTGCACCTTCTACGGGGCCCGGACCATCGGCGCCTTCCGGGTGCTGGGCGAGGCGGACATCCTGGCCATTTACCGGGCGGCCAACCGCTGAGCCAGGCGACGTCTCCCTTGTTTTTCATCCATATCCCGGCGGCTTCGCCGCCAGAGAGGAGTGATCCCTGTGAAGCGATATATCGCCGCCCTGGATCAGGGCACCACCAGCAGCCGGTGTATCCTGTTTGACCAGGACCAAAACATCCTGGGCACCGCCCAGCGGGAGCTGACCCAGATCTATCCCCAGCCCGGCTGGGTGGAGCAGGACCCCATGGAGATCTGGTCCACCCAGTACTCTGTCCTCACCGAGGTGCTGGCCCAGACGGGCATCTCCCCCCATGAATTGGCCGCCATCGGCATCACCAACCAGCGGGAGACCACCATTGTCTGGGACAAAGTCACCGGGCGGCCTATTTACAACGCCATCGTGTGGCAGTGCCGCCGCACCGCGCCGCTGTGCGAGCAGCTCAAGGAGGACCGGACCTTTACTGATTACGTCCAGGAGCACACCGGCCTGCTCATCGACGCCTACTTCTCCGCCACCAAGCTCAGCTGGATCCTGGACCATGTGGAGGGGGCCCGGGCCCGGGCGGAGGCCGGAGAGCTTCTGTTCGGCACCGTGGACTCCTGGCTGGTGTGGAAGCTCACCGGCGGAAAGGTCCATATCACCGACTGCACCAACGCCAGCCGCACGATGCTCTTCGACATCCAGGCGCTGTGCTGGGACCCCCATATCTGCGGCCGCCTGGGCATCCCCATATCCATGCTTCCTCAAGTTCGGGACTCCAGCGGGATCTACGGCTCTGTAGAACTCCAGGGTGCGCAGATCCCCATCGCCGGCATCGCCGGCGACCAGCAGGCCGCTCTGTTCGGCCAGGCCTGCTTCTCTCCCGGCGAGGCCAAAAACACCTACGGCACCGGCTGTTTCCTGCTGATGAACACCGGTGAGCGGCTCTACCGCAGCAACAACGGCCTGCTGTCCACCATTGCAATCGGCCTGGACGGGAAGGTGCAGTACGCCCTGGAGGGCTCCGTCTTTGTGGGGGGCGCGGTGATCCAGTGGGTCCGGGACGAGCTGCGCTTCATCGGTGAGGCCCGGGACGCGGAGTATTACGCCTCCAAGGTGCCGGATACCGGCGGCGTCTATCTGGTCCCCGCCTTCACCGGCCTTGGGGCCCCCTACTGGGATATGTACGCCCGGGGCGCTCTGGTGGGACTGACCCGGGGCACCGGCCGGGACCACATCATCCGGGCCGCCCAGGAGTCCATCGCCTATCAGAGCTGGGATCTGGTCCACGCCATGGAGAAGGACACCGGGATCCCGCTCACCCAGCTGAAGGTGGACGGCGGGGCCAGCCGGGACCGCTTCCTGATGCAGTTCCAGGCGGACATTCTGGACAAGCCGGTCCGCCGCCCTGTGATTCGGGAGACCACCGCCCTGGGCGCGGCCTATCTGGCCGGTCTGGCGGTCGGGATGTGGAGCGGCCTGGAGGAGATCCGCGCCCAGTGGCGGCTGGACCGTCTCTATGAGCCGGACATGGGCACAGACGACCGGGCCCGCCTGCTGGCCGGCTGGCACAAGGCGGTGGGCCGCGCCCTCCGCTGGGCTGAGCCGGAGCCGTGACCGCCGGAGGAAAGGAGCCTGACAAAATGGAAGAAGAACAGATCTGCCGGGAGATCTGGACGCGCTGGGTCCCGAAGCGGGGACAGTCCACCGTCCTCCAGGGGGAACTGCTGCGGCAGATCGAGCGGCTCCGACACGAGGCCCAGGCCAACGGGAACCGGAACTGGTGCCGGGACCATGCCTTTTTCTGTGCTTTTCTGGACCACACCCTGCTGGACTCCGATGTGCTCTCCCCGGAGGAGGGGAAGCAGCTCCACGGCGTCCTCGTCCATCTGCGTTCCTGCGGCGAGGTAGCCCACCGGTATCACCGGGGAGAACTTACAGACCGGGAGCTGGAGGAAGACTATCACGGTGAGACAGCCTGCACAGATGACGCCCCCTACGATCTGGTGCGCGGGGCCGTCGTCCGCTTCTGCCAGGCCAACCCGGCCCCCATCCCCTATCAGCCCCGGCCGGACGTCCGGCACTGAGCCGCCCTTCGGCGGAAACATCAAAACAGGAGTGACCCCTATGTTGAGTCCCATCGAGATCCCCACCATGCTGTTCTGGGAAAACGGAAACACCTGGTACGGCAGCAAGGGGGAGGCCCGCTTTTTCATCTGTCCCGCTTCCCATGATGACGGGGAGCGCCCTGCCCGCGCCGCGCTGGACGTGGAGCTGTGGAAGGGCCCTCTCAGCCGCACCCTGAGCCAGGTCCTGGCTGAGGCCTCCTTTCCCCTCAGCGAGGATGGCCTGGTCCAGCTGACCGCCTGGCTGGAGGAGCAGGCCGCCGTTCTGAACGCTCCGGAGACCTGAGCCCTGTGAAAAAACCGCCCCGCCGCCGTTTTCAAAACGGCGGCGGGGCGGTTTGCTTCTGTCCGAGGGTCAATGGGGTCAGACGCGCCTCCGCTCCCGGCTCCGGGCGGCCAGCCACAGGGCACACAGGGCGCACAGGCTGCCAATCAGAGCCCCGGCCAGGACATCACTGGGGTAGTGGACGCCAACATAGAGCCGGGACAGTCCCATGCACACTGCCTGGATCACTGCGGCAGTCCGGGCCCAGCGCCAGGGCAGCGCTCCGGCCCAGGCCATCCCCGCGGCAAAGGCGGCGCAGGTGTGGCCCGACGGGAAGGAACTGGGGTCGGCGGAGGTCAGCAGGGGAATCAGGCCCTCCACCATCACATAGGGGCGGGGACGGAGCACGAGCTGCTTCAAGACCACATTGGTACACAGCATCCCCAGCGCCATAGCCAACAGGGCGATCCCCCCCGCCCGCCGGGTCGGCTTCCAGCACAGCATCCCCAGGGAGAGCACGATCCACATCACCCCCGTGTTGCCCAGCGACGTAAAGGCCTCCACAAGGGGATCCAGGAACGGGACGCGCACAGCGTCCTGGATCCAGAGCAGTGCGCTCTCATCCAGTATTTGTATCATTTCCAGCATTGTTTTCCTGCCTTTCTTCCCTTGACCGGCCCCTCTGAGGCCGGTATAATGGAACCAGTGAAATGGACAGGGGAAGTCCGGCGTTTCAGCCGCTCCGCTGTCAGACTGATTTATTATACCTGCTTTCCCTGGCCCATGCAAGGGCACGCGGCGTTTTCACAGGAGGCCCATTTTGAAGCAGATCGTCTGTCTGTCCAACGAGGCCTGGAGCCACTCCCCCGGACGCACCCAGCAGCTCATCACCCGGCTGAAGCACACCCAGGTCCTCTTTTTTTCTCCCTCCGGCAGCTGGCGGGAGATTCGATTCCGCGCCAAGGGGCGGGCCGTCAAGCCCAACATCACAGTGTACCCCTTGCCCCCCCTTCTGCTCCCCGCGGACGAGCGGTACGGGCCGCTGTTCCGTCTGGAACAGCTCCGGCTGGCCCGCTTCATCGCCGGGCGCATGGAGGAGCACCGCTTCCGCTCCCCCCTGCTCTGGTGCGCCTGCCCGGAGCAGGTCCACCTGCTGGACCGTCTGGACTACGACGGTCTGATCTACGACTGCGACCGGGAGTGGGACGACCTGCCCCCGGCCTGGGAAGGCTCCCTGGCCTCTGCCGCTGATGTGGTGTTCGCCGCCTCCCCGGAGCTGGCAGAGCGCCTCTCCCCGTGCAGCGGCAACATCGCCCTGCTGCCCAACGGGGTGACCTATCCCCTGTTCTCCCGGATCGCCGCTCCCAGCCGTCCCCGTCCGGAGGACCCTGTGCTGGGCTGGGCCGGCACCATCCACGGAACGGACTGTCCCCTGCTCTATACTGCCTGGCGCGGCCCGCTGGACCTTCCTCCTCCTGGGACGCCGGGAACAAAATCCACTCCTGCACCGGCTGGCCCGGCTCCCCAATGTACATTTTCTCCCCCCCTGCCCCCTGATGGAGGTGCCGGAGCATCTGTCCCGGTGCCGGGTGCTGCTGAACTTCCTGCGGGAGGACCAGCCGGACTGCGACGTGATCCCCACCCGGATCTATGAGTATCTCTCCACTGGGCGGCCCATCGTCTCCATGCTCTGGCCCGACCAGGTGGAGCACTTCCCAGACGTGGTATACGGGGCCCACTCCCATCAGGAGTTCCTCACCCTGTGCGAGCACGCCCTGGAGGAGCCCCCCGCCTGGGTCTCCCAGCGCCGTCTGTCCCACGGGGCGGCGGCGGCCTGGTCCCTCCGTGCCGGACAGGTCTCCCGGATCCTGGGCACCGCCGGTCTGCTGTGAGGTCATTCTGTCCCGGCCCCACAAGTTTCTAGCGCTTTCCCCGGCGTCTCATTGTACAAGCCTACGAATTTAAGTCCCCCCCTTGCAAATCCCGGCTGTTTTCGATAAAATGAAAGCCTAATCAGGGCAAGGAGGTTCTTCCCATGGGATATGCGTGTCTGTTTCGCCATTCTGTTCAGCGCCGCTTTCACCAGGGCCCCAATCTGCCCATTCCTACAACCGCATCCTAAATTTTCAGGCCCCCTGTCACCCGCAGGCGGCCTGAACTTTTTTGAGCTGGAAGGAGAGATCGATCTATGAGCAAGAAAGTAGCGGTCATCATGGGCTCAGACAGCGACTGGCCTGTTGTCAAGGCGGCCTGCGCCCAGCTGACGGAGTTCGGCATTCCCTATGAGGCCCACATTCTCAGCGCCCACCGCACCCCTGCCGTTGCCGCGGAATTTGCCCGGGACGCCCGGAAGAACGGCTTCGGCGTGCTGATCTGCGCCGCCGGCATGGCGGCCCATCTGGCCGGCGCCTTTGCCGGAAACTCCACCCTGCCGGTCATCGGCATCCCCATGAAGGGGGGCGCCATGGACGGGCTGGACGCCCTGCTTGCCACTGTGCAGATGCCCAGCGGCATCCCCGTGGCCACCGTGGCCATCAACGGAGCCAAAAACGCCGCCGTTCTGGCCGCCCAGATCCTGTCCGTTTCTGACGACGCCCTGGCCGCCAAGCTGGATGCCGCCCGGGAGAAAATGGCCGCCCAGATCGCCGAAAAGGAGCAGAAGCTCCAGGCCGAACTGGCCCAGTGATCCGCTCCTGACACAGCCATCTCTTTGCAAAACCCTCAAAATTATTTATTATAAACGGAGGAATCCCACCATGGAAAAGAAGCTTGTTTACACTGGTAAGACCAAAGATGTGTTCGCTCTGGACAACGGCAACTACCTGCTGAAGTTCAAGGATGACTGCACCGGCAAGGACGGCGTGTTCGATCCCGGCGAGAACTCCGTGGGCCTGACCATCGACGGCGTGGGAGATGTGAACCTGCGGATGTCCATCTACTTCTTTGAGAAGATCAACGCCGCCGGCATCAAGACCCACTTTGTCTCCGCCGACCTGACCAACACTACCATGGAGGTCCTGCCTGCCAAGGTGTTCGGCCACGGCCTGGAGGTCATCTGCCGCCACAAGGCGGTGGGCAGCTTCATCCGCCGGTACGGCGAGTACATCGCCGAGGGCGCCGACCTGCCTGCCTATGTGGAGACCACCTTTAAGAACGATGAGAAGGGAGATCCCCTGGTGACCAAAGATGCCCTGGTGGCTTTGGGTGTGATGACCGGCGCTCAGTACGATGACATCAAGGACATGACCCAGAAGATCACCCAGATCGTGGCCGACGACCTGAAGGAGAAGGGCATGGTCCTGTACGACATCAAGTTTGAGTTCGGCTATGACGCTGACGGCAAGGTCATGCTCATCGACGAGGTGGCCTCCGGCAATATGCGTGTGTACAAGGACGGGCAGTATGTGGATCCCATGACCCTGTCCAAGCTGTTTTTCGCCCAGAAGTAACCGCACTGTCCCCAAATCCCGGAGGTGTTCCGGATGGCACACTTGCATAAATGAGATGGCCTGGAAAAGGGGCGGAGCTGTTCAGTTTCCGCCGCTTTTCCACTCCATCCTCCACTTTACCATTTGTATCATTGAGGAGGACATCATGGGCGGCTTTTTTGGCGCAGTGTCCCACGAGGATGTGACACTGGATATTTTCTTCGGAGTGGACTACCACTCCCACCTGGGCACCCGCCGGGGCGGTATGCTCATCCACGATCAGGAGGACGGGTTCCAGCGGCAGATCCACTCCATCGAAAACACCCCGTTCCGCACAAAATTTGAAAAGGATCTTACCGACTTTCACGGATGCAGCGGCATCGGCTGCATCAGCGACACCGATCCCCAGCCTCTGCTGGTCCGATCCCACCTGGGGCTGTACGCCATCACCACGGTGGGCATCATCAACAATTCGGAGGAGCTGATCCAGCGGTACTTCTCCGACCACGGCCACCAGTTCATGGCCATGAGCTCCGGCAAGGTCAACTCCACCGAGCTGGCCGCCGCCCTCATCAACCAAAAGGACGATCTGGTCTCCGGCATCCTCCACGCGCAGGAGGAGATCCGCGGCTCCCTCACCCTGCTGATCCTGACCAGCCAGGGAGAGATCATCGCCGCCCGGGACCGTGTGGGCCGCCTGCCGGTTCTGGTCGGAAAAAAGGAGGGGGCCCACTGCGTATCCTTCGAGTCCTTTGCCTACCACAAGCTGGGCTATACCGACGCCTATGAGCTGGGCCCCCGGGAGATCGTCCGCATCACCGCCGACGGCTTCGAGACCCTCTCCCCCGCCGGCAAGGAGATGAAGATCTGCGCCTTCCTGTGGACCTACTACGGCTATCCAAACTCCAACTATGAGGGGATGAACGTGGAGGTCATGCGCTACCGCAATGGCGAGATCATGGCCCGGGACGAGGTGGCCCGGGGCCTGCTGCCCAAGGTGGACTATGTGGCCGGGGTCCCCGACTCCGGCGTCCCCCACGCCATCGGCTTTGCCAACCGCAGCGGCAAGCCCTTCGCCCGCCCCTTCGTCAAATACACCCCCACCTGGCCCCGCTCCTTCATGCCCACCAACCAGGAGGTGCGCAAGCAGGTGGCCAAGATGAAGCAGATCCCAGTGCCCGAGCTCATCGAGGGCAAAAAGCTCCTCTTTGTGGACGACTCCATCGTCCGCGGCACCCAGCTGCGGGAGACTGTCGAGTTTCTCTATGAGTCCGGAGCGGAGGAGGTCCACATGCGCTCCGCCTGTCCCCCCATCATGTACAGCTGCAAGTATCTGAACTTCTCCCGGGGCAATTCCGACATGGACCTGCTGGCCCGCCGTACGATCCAGGAGCTGGAGGGGGACGAGGGGCAGCAGCACCTGGAGGAGTACGCCGACGCCAACACCCAGCGCGGACAGTGTATGCTGAAGACCATCTGTGAAAAATTCGGCTTCAACTCCCTGGGCTATCAGTCCCTGGACGGCCTGCTGGAGGCCATCGGCCTGGACCGGGACAAGGTATGCACCTACTGCTGGAGCGGCAGGGAATAAACCTCTTCCAGGGGGGACGCTGTCCCCCCTGGATACGACGGCGGTTCCCAAGGAAACCGCCGTCGATACCCCCCTCGCCTTTCCACAGAAAAGGCGGCCCTGGCCGCTACGGCCAGGGGTTATGGTGCCCTGCGGCGAATCACCCGCAAGGAGTACGCCGTATCCGTAAGGCGGCAAAGCCGCCAACGGCTACGCAGTCAATTCGCCTTCGGACTTTTTCAATTCTTTCCGCCTTCTGCGGAAACCCTGCGGGGCTTTATTATTGTATTTGGAGGTTTTGGCATGAAAAACTCTCACTCTGAGTCCTACGCCGCCGCCGGCGTGGACGTCACCGCCGGATATGAGGCGGTCGAGCGCATCAAGCCCATGGTAGAATCCACCTACATCCCCGGCGTCATGGGCACTCTGGGCGGCTTCGGCGGTATGTTTGCCCCCGATCTGGCCGGCATGAAAAAGCCGGTGCTGGTCTCCGGCACCGACGGTGTGGGCACCAAGCTGAAGCTGGCCTTCCTGATGGACAAGCACGACACCGTGGGCATCGACTGTGTGGCCATGTGCGTCAACGACATCGTGTGCGGCGGCGCCGCCCCCATGTTCTTCCTGGACTATATTGCCTGCGGCAAGAACCACCCCGCCCGCATCGCTGACATCGTCTCCGGCATCACCGAGGGCTGCCGCCAGGCCGAGTGCGCCCTGGTGGGCGGCGAGACCGCCGAGATGCCCGGCTTCTACCCCGTGGACGAGTACGACCTGGCCGGTTTCTCCGTGGGCATCGTGGACGAGGAAAAGATTATTGATGGCAAAAAGCTGGCCGCCGGCGATGTGCTGGTGGGACTGGCCTCCTCCGGCGTCCACTCCAACGGCTTCTCCCTGGTGCGCAAGGTGCTGGACGTGGAGCACGCCGACCTCAAGACTCCCCGGGAGGATCTGAACGGCAAGAGCCTGGGCGAGGCCCTGCTGGCCCCCACCCGCATCTATGTCAAGGCGGTAAAGGCCCTGCTGAAGGCCGGTGTGGACGTCCACGCCGTCAGCCACATCACCGGCGGCGGCTTCTATGAGAACGTCCCCCGTATGATGACCGAGGGGCTCACCGCCCGGATCGATCTGAGCACCTTCCCCCGCCTGCCCATCTTCGACCTGATCCAAAAGACCGGCGGCATCCCGGAGCGTGATATGTACAACACCTTCAATATGGGCATCGGCATGATCCTGGCCCTCCCCGCCGCACAGGCCGGACAGGCGCTGTCTGTCCTGAAGGAGGCCGGTGAAACCGCCTATCAGATCGGCCAGGTGGTCTCCGGCGAGGCCGGCGTGGAGCTGGTTTGATAAAATGAGGAATGAGGCGTTTGGAATTGTAGTGTCCGGCTCCGCCGAACGTTATCCAAAAGCCCTCCCAAATTCCTAATTCCTAACTCACTTGGAGGTTCGCTATGTCCAAACGTATCGCCGTACTGGTCTCCGGCGGCGGCACCAATCTTCAGGCCCTCATAGACGCCCAGGCCCGTGGGGAGCTGGTCAACGGTGAGATCGCCGCTGTCATCTCCTCCAACCCTGGCGCCTACGCCCTGGAGCGGGCCGCAAAGGCGGGGATCCCCGGCTATGTGGTGGCCCGGAAGGAGTTTCCCTCCAGTCAGGCCATGACCACCGCCCTGGTGGAGCAGCTGCGGGCGCTGGACATCGACCTGGTGGTCCTGGCCGGCTTCATGGTCATCCTCACCAGTGAGATGGTCCGCGCCTTCCCCAACGCCATCCTCAATGTCCACCCCGCCCTGATCCCCTCCTTCGCGGGGCCGGGCTGTTACGGCCTTCACGTCCATGAGAAGGCCCTGGAGTACGGGGTCAAGCTGTCCGGCGCCACCGTCCACTTCGTCAGCGAGGAGTGCGACGGCGGCCCCATCGTCTTACAAAAGGCGGTGGAGGTCCTCCCGGACGACACCCCGGAGGTCCTTCAGCGGCGGATCATGGAGCAGTGCGAGTGGAAGCTCCTGCCCCGGGCGGTCTCCCTGTTCTGTCAGGGCCTCCTGAAGGTGGAGGGCCGTCTGGTCCGGGTGCTGGACCGCCCGGAATGAATTTGCTTTTGAACCCGAGCTATGATACAATGTGAAGTGTGCGATATGACTGACGGTAAGTGGAAATGACCACGGGGAGTATCGCCCTGAATATGCCGACCGTCTGGGCGCACCGTTTCAAAAAATCGGTGCGCCCTTTTTTCCTGACACAGCTGTGGAAAGGAGCGTCTTATGTCCGTCCCGACCGCCCTGGCCGCCGGATTTTTGTTCTTGGGCGGCATCCTGCTGCAACTCGTCAATATGCTGCGTTACAGCAACTGGCGCGCGATCATCAGCCCGCTTTTGATGCTGATTGGGGCTTTTTCCCTGATCTTCCACTTGGCACAGGTCTGGCTGTCCTGGTATCAAACGCCTTCTCCCCCCACTTTTGACCAACCCGCGAAGGAGGACTCCCATGAAACCCAGAACTGATTTGCTGCTGTGCAGCGGCTTCTTCTTCCTGGGCGGCCTGCTGCTGTACCCGATCGTCCAGTCAGACGAAGTCCTTGCACCCATCAGTATCCTGCTCGGCCTTCTGGGAGGAGCCGGTCTGCTCATTTCTTATTTCTCCGCTGTCAGGCGGCTGCTATTCGAAGAGTCCTGTAAAAATCCCAATTCTGACCTTCACAAGGAGGATTCCCATGAAAACACTTGATCTCAATGAACTCTTACAGAACCACCCCTACCCTGGCCGGGGCATCGTCCTGGGCCGCTCCGCCGACGACAAGAAGGCCGTCATCGCCTATTTCATTATGGGCCGCAGCGAGAACAGCCGCAACCGTGTCTTTGAGACCACCGGGGACGGCATCCGCACCCGTGCCTATGATGAGAGCAAGATGGTGGACCCCTCCCTCATCATCTACCACCCCGTCCGCATTGTGGGGGACGACACTGTGGTCACCAACGGCGACCAGACGGACACCATCCGGGACGGGCTGCTGGAGGGCAAGGTCTTCGCCCAGTCCCTGCGCACCCGGGAGTTCGAGCCCGACCCCGACAACTACACCCCCCGCATCTCCGGCCTGCTCCACAAGGACGGCAGCTACGCCCTGTCCATCCTGAAGAGCAACGACGGCGACCCCTCCTGCTGCTGCCGCTATTTCTTCGGCTATGACCACCCCAAGGCCGGCGAGGGCCGCTTCATCCACACCTACCAGGAGAATCTGGACCCCCTCCCCTCCTTTGAGGGCGAGCCCCGGAAGGTCGCCATCACCGCCCCCGACGCCAAGACCCTGGCCAACGAGCTGTGGGCCAGCCTGAATGAGGACAACAAGGTCTCTCTGTTCGTCCAGTATGTGGACCTGGCCTCCGGCGAGCGGGACACCGTGATCCTCAACAAGCACCAGTAAGCCGCATCCCGCTGTCAAAAGGAGTATTTTTATGGCATTGATCGACCCGATCATCCAGTTTCAAAAGGAGCGGGCCTCCGTTCCCTTCCAGCCCCCCACCCTGTGTACCGCCGAAACCTTCCCCCTTCTGCTGGCCGGGGTCCCCGCCCTGCGGAAGACCCCCGGCCTGGCCACGCTGGAGGACGCCGGGGAGGCCTACTTCACCTCCATCCCCTACTGCCTGAGCGGGGAGGACCGCCAGGCCACCCGGGACCATCTGGAGCAGGTCTACGGCATCACCAACAGGGACAGCATGGTAGCCTTCTGCAAGGAGGCCCTGCTGACCAACCACGAATATCTGGACTTCGAATCCTTCTGGGAGGGCCGCCCCAGCTTCTCCCTGGAGGACCTGTCTCCCGACGCCCGCCCCGTCTTTCAGCGGCTGTCCGACTTCGCCCGGCAGTTTCAGCCCCTGGTGGGCCGCCGTGGCTTCCTGGCCTGGGACATCAGCGAGACGCTGGGCCACCTGCGGACCGCCTGCGCCTGCGATTTGATCTCCCCCGAGGAAATAGAGAGCTCTCCCAGCACTGGGTGGAGCAGGCCGCCGCCTTCCACAGCTGGGAGGAGTACGCCGTGGGCCTGGTGTGCGGGGCCGCCTATTGGGCCTTCCGCATGGGAGGCGACCGCGGCCAGCAGGACGCCGCCGCCTATCTGGAGCTGAACCTGAGGCTGGTGCGCCAGCTGCTGGACAGCAAGCAGGCCTGGGCGGGCCGGATGTGGTACCGTATTCCCCAGGAAAAGCCCTTCCTGCTCTCCGCCCCGGAGCTGCGGGAGCTCCTGCCCGGCTGGGAGGGCCCCAACGGCTGCCTGGCCACCGACCACATCACCGTTCTGGGCAGGCAGGTAGGCTGGTGCTACCGGGAGCGGCCTGACGGCCAGTACCCCGACAGCGGCTGGCGCTTCTTCTCCGGCGAGGAGGATGAGGCTTATATCAATGACGTCAGCCATACGGGAGTCTACGACCTGAACACCATCTGCAACTACGACCCGGACATCATCCCTCTGCTCAGCGCTCCCTTTGGTACCGCCTATGCCCGGGGGGAGGACGGGAAATTCCACGCGGAGCCCTTTGAAGCGCCGGAGGAACCCTGAACATTCTGCGCATACAAACGCAGGGCCGCACACTGTGCGCCCCTGCATCCCCCGCCCGACCACGCCATCAAATACAGAAAGGATGACCTTCCATGACCGAACTGGAACTGAAATACGGCTGCAACCCCAACCAGAAACCCGCCCGCATCTTTATGGAGGAGGGCGAGCTGCCCCTGAAGGTGCTCAACGGCAGGCCCGGGTACATCAACTTCATGGACGCGCTGAACTCCTGGCAGCTGGTGAAGGCCCTGAAAAAGGCCACCGGCCTGCCCGCCGCCGCCTCCTTCAAGCACGTCTCCCCCGCCGGGGCCGCCCTGGGCCTGCCCCTCACCGATGTGGAGCGGCACATCTACTTTGCCCCGGAGGGGGAACTGTCCCCCATCGCCTGCGCCTATATCCGGGCCAGGGGCGCAGACCGGCTGTGCTCCTTCGGTGACTGGGCCGCCCTGTCCGATGTGTGTGACGGCGACACCGCCCGCTTTCTGGCCGCCGAGGTGTCCGACGGCATCATCGCCCCCGGCTACACCGACGAGGCTCTGGAGATCCTGAAGGGCAAGCGCAAGGGCGGCTACAACGTGGTGGAGATCGACCCGGCTACACCCATCGAGCGCCGGAACATCTTCGGCATCACCTTTGAGCAGGGCTACAACGACCTGGACATCCGCGAGGAAATGCTCCAGAACGTGGTCACCGAGAACAAGGAGCTGTCCCAGCAGGCCAAGAACGATATGCTCCTCTCCCTCATCACCCTGAAATACACCCAGTCCAACTCTGTCTGCTATGTCAAAACGGCATGACCATCGGTGTGGGGGCCGGCCAGCAGAGCCGCATCCACTGCACCCGTCTGGCCGGCAACAAGGCGGACATCTGGTGGCTGCGCCAGCATCCCAAGGTCCTGGGCCTCCAGTTCGTGGACAACATCCGCCGCCCCGACCGGGACAACGCCATCGACATCTATATCTCCGACGAGCATGACGACGTGCTGGCCGAGGGCGTGTGGCAGAACACCTTCAAGGTGAAACCCGAGGTGCTCACCTCTGAGGAGAAGGCCGCCTGGATCGCCCGGATGTCCGGCGTCACCGTGGGCTCTGATGCCTTCTTCCCCTTTGGCGACAACGTGGAGCGCGCCCGGAAGTCCGGCGTGCAGTACATCGCCCAGCCCGGCGGCTCCATCCGGGACGATCAGGTCATCGCCACCGCGGACAAGTACGGCATGGTTATGGCGTTTACCGGGATCCGGCTGTTCCATCATTAAATTAACACAACGGGCAGGCCGTCCCCTGTCTGTAGGGGCCGATGTCCCCATCGGCCCGCGGGCGGGTGTTCTCACCCGCCCCTATACGGACTCCGGGGACCTTGTGATATGATCCGTGGTCACACCCTGCAACGTATCTGAAGCTATTTTTCAGGGCGTGAGATGGTGAATTGCCCCACAGGGGCAAGAGAAGCTGGCCCGGGCCGCGGCCTGCAATACATCCCACCTATTTTGTAGGGGCGGCCGTCGCCGCCCATATTGAGAGGAGCATATTTATGAAGGTATTAGTCGTCGGCGGAGGCGGGCGGGAGCACGCCATCTGCTGGAAGCTGGCCCAGAGCCCCAAAGTTTCTGAGCTGTACTGCGCCCCCGGCAACGGGGGCATCGCCCAGGTGGCCCAGTGTGTGCCCATCAAGGCCACCGATGTGGAGGGCATGGTGGCCTGGGCCAAGGACAACGCCATGGACTTTGTCATGGTGGCCCCGGACGATCCCCTGGCTTTGGGCATGGTGGACGCCCTGGAGGCGGCGGGCATCCCCGCCTTCGGCCCCCGGGCCAACGCCGCCATTTTGGAGGCCAGCAAGGCGTTCTCCAAGGAGCTGATGAAAAAGTACCACATCCCCACCGCCCAGTATGAGACCTTCACCGACATGGAGCAGGCCCTGGCCTACATCCACCGGCAGGGTGCTCCCATCGTAGTCAAGGCGGACGGTTTGGCTCTGGGCAAGGGTGTGGTGGTAGCCTCCACCGTGGAAGAGGCCGAGGAGGCCGTGCGCTCCATGATGCAGGACCACAAGTTCGGCAAGAGCGGCTCCACCGTGGTCATCGAGGAGTGTATGGTAGGCCCTGAGGTCACCGTGCTGGCCTTCTGCGACGGGGAGCACCTGGTCCCCATGCTGTCCTCCCAGGACCACAAGCGGGCCTATGACGGCAATCAGGGCCCCAACACCGGCGGTATGGGCGCCTTCTGCCCCTCCCCCAACTACACCCCCGCCATCGCCGCGGAGTGCATGGAAAAGATCTTCCTGCCCACGGTGAAGGCCATGCAGGCGGAGGGACGCCCCTTCCAGGGTGTGCTCTACTTCGGTCTGATGCTCACCCAGGACGGCCCCAAGGTGGTGGAGTACAACGCCCGCTTCGGCGACCCGGAAACCCAGCCCATCCTGTCCATGCTGGACACCGACCTGATGGATATTTTCCAGGCCTGCGTCAACGGCACCCTGGATCAGGTGGACATCCGGTGGAAGGAGGGCGCGGCCTGCTGCATCGTCCTGGCCTCCGGCGGCTACCCCGTCCAGTATCAGAGCGGCTACCCCATCTCTGGTCTGGAGGAGGCCGGCAAGCTGGCCACCGTGTTCCATGCGGGCACCAAGGGTGACGGGAACGGCCGGATCCTCACCGCAGGCGGCCGGGTGCTGGGCGTCACCGCCGTGGGCGGCAGCCTGGAGGAGGCCATTGAAACGGCCTACGCCGCCTGCAAGCCCATCGCCTTCCAGGATATGCACTTCCGCACGGACATCGGTAAGGTATGAGCCGCTTCGACCTGGAGGGCGTGGTCTTTGATGTGGACGGGGTCCTGTTCGACACAGAGCGCCTGTCCCAGGAGACCTGGAACGCCGTCAGCACGGAGCTGAACTGGCCCCAGGTAGGGCGGGCCTATTTAGAATTCGTGGGGCAGAACCGGGCCGACATCCTCCAAAAGATGCTGGACCTGTTTGGGCCGGATTTTCCCCGGGAGACCTTTCTGCTCACCTGCTCCGCCCGCTCCCAGGCGCGGATGGAGCAGGAGGGCGTCCCGCTCAAGCCGGGCGTCCGGGAGATCCTGGAGTTTCTGACCGCCCGCGGTATTCCAGCTGCCCTGGCCACCTCCACCAATCGGGAGCGCACCCATCGGCGCATGGAGATGACCGGTCTTGGGCCCTGCTTCTCCGCCGTGGTCACCGGCGACCAGGTGGAGCACAGCAAGCCGGACCCGGAGATCTATCAGCTGGCCTGCCAAGCCCTGGGGACCGCTCCGTCCCGCACGCTGGCCATCGAGGACTCCCGCAACGGGATCCTCTCCGCCCACGCCGCCGGGATGCCGGTGGTCATGGTCCCCGACCTGATCCCGCCCGCCCCGGAGCTGGAGCGTCTGCTGTTCCGGCGCTGCACCTCTCTTCTGGAGGTGCGGGAGCTGCTGGACCATCTCCTTACAACATAACACAAAACGGGCGTCCCAGCCGGGACGCCCGTTTCCGTTCTTTGTCTTGTTTCCCTGTCACATTCCCTCCGGCGTGGGATCCCCCGCCAGGGAAAAGAGGTACTCATAATAGGGCTTCAAAAAGCGGAAGCCCTGGATCACCTGCTCCGCCAGCTCCGGCTGAAAGAGAAGGCCGCCGCAGTTCTCATCCCGGGAGATAGCGATGCTCTTCCGGTTGTACCAGGTGGCCAGCAGCCCGCCCGGGTCCCCCTTGGACCGCTTGTACTCCGCCCCCTCCAGCCGGAACTCCGACTTTTCCAGACGGCGGGCCAGCCGCTCCAGGGGCTTGGGGTCCCGGTCGATCCGGGCCCGCAGCTTGGCCATGGTCAGGGGCGTGGCGTCGTACCAGCCCATCCCCATGCTGTAATACTCCGGGGCCAGCTCAAAATAGAACGCCGGCTGGCTGACCCACTCCTCCTTTGGCCGCCGCAGAGTGAACCACAAGTGGTCCTTATAGGGGCCGCGCCCGTGGAGCCGCCGGGCGTCACGATAGATCCGGGAGACGTGGAGGTTCAGCCCGAGTTTGGGAAACTCCTCCTCCACCGCGGCGTGGACCTGTTCCCCCAGCTCCCGCATGGGGCCGGCCACCAGGGTCAGGTACTCCTCCTTGCGGGCCTCAAACCAGCCGCGCTCATTGTTGAAGCGGATGCCCCACAAAAAGTCCACCGCCTCCTGGGAAAATCCCTGAAACATACCTTGTCACCTTCTTTGCGTGTCAAACGGCCTGAGCCGGATCGTCCACCGTCAGATCCTGGGCCGGAGGCTCCTCCGCGGGAGGGAGCTCCTGTCCGCCGCCGGACTCTGCCGGGGCCTCTGTCCCCGGATCCTCCAGCGGCGTCTCTGCCCCCGCGTTTTCCGCAGGCGTCTCCGGTACGGTCTCCGCCGGAGGGACCTCCGGGACCGGCGGGACGCCATTGGGCCAGGTGGCGGGGTCTCCGTCGGCGGGGTTATACAGGATGGTCTTGGGCCGCATTTTGTACACGCTCTTCCCCATATCCTGCTTTTCCAGCAGCTTCCCGTCCCGGTCATAGACATACCGGTAGGTCTGGGCCGACTTTCCGGTGTAGGGGTTCTGCTTGCTGTCCACCTTTGTGGTCCCCCGGGGGATGGATTCATCCGCCTTATACTGGGTGGTGGGAGTCACTGTCTCATAGACCGTGCTCTTGGGCTCGGCCCGGACGCCGTCCACATTGGTCCCATAGATCTTGACGTTCAGCTTCCGCTTGCCCCCCTGGTCATAGCTGGAGGTAACGATCTTGATGGGGTAGTCCGTGCTGTTCTCAAAGCGGAAGTCCGTCTGACCGTAGTACACCGTGGCGTCCATGCCCTCCGGCACATAGCCGGTGTTGAAGCGGTGGGCCCGGCGCTCCACGATCTTCAGGTTTGTATGGAGCACCGCGTAGTAGATGGTGGAGGAGGTCTGGCAGATGCCGCCGCCCACCTCGTCCACCGAAGCGTCGCCGGAGTACACCGGCGCGGCCAGATAGCCCTTGGAGGCGGAGCGGCTGCCGGTGGTGTTGTTATAGGAGAACACCTCCCCGGGCATCAGGATCACCCCGTTGCAGGCCTGAGCCGAGAGCTTTACATTGTGCTTCCGGCTGGAGGAGCCGCCCACATTGGTGGTCCCCTCCCCCAGCAGATCCCGGAACAGCTTGGCCTCCAGGCTCTGCTTCGTCTCCTCCGGCTGGGTCAGGGTCACCGGGATGGAGAAGGTCTCCCCCTCTCCCGCCTGCTCATAGGCGGCCTTCAGCGCCTCCGCATCAAAGTCCACGCCCACCACATGGTCGGTGACCGCCCCGGTCTCCCGGTCGTACTGGGCGCTCTGGGGCTCCACCGCCACCGCGTCGTGGATGGCCTGGAAGTCCGGCTCCTGGGGCGGTGTCTCCTGGGGCATGAGAGGATTTTCCACCTCCACGGCCCCTTCCGCGCCGCCGAACTTCTGCTCCATGGCCTCCTCCACCGCGGACCAGAGGCTGTCCCGGACCTGGCCGCGGTCGATGGCCTGGCCGGTCCTGCCCTTTGTCATCACCAGGGCATCGCCCTCCAGCTGATAGGACGCCTCGGTCACGCTGCCCCCTGTCTCGGCCTCCACCCGGTCCACGGTCTCATCCAGGGCCGTGCAGTCCCATCTCGGGGCGGAGATCCGGTGCTCCCGGCCCAGCAGCTGGGTCAGATAGACGCCGCCGCCGGTGAGGAAGTTTTCCCGGCCCACCGCGCCCGCGGCCTCGGCCGGAAAGGACCAGCCATATCCCATCTTATCCGCCGCAATGGACCACAGCTGACCGTCATAGGACACCAGGCCAATGATCTGGCCGCCGTACTCCTCCATGGCCCGGTCCAGGGCGGTCTGTGCCTCCTCCACGGTCATGCCGGACACATCCAGGCCGGCCACCGATACATTGGGAAGGATCCGGTCGGTCCCGTTCACCCAGGCACACAGCCCCAGGTAGCCTCCCAGCAGCACTGCCGCGGCAGTTCCTGAGATGACCCATATTTTTTTGTTTTTCTTCCTGCCCTGCTCGCCCGAAGGCTCTCTGGCAAGCTCTCGTTTTCCCATAATCCAGCTCCTCCACACCGGTACGCCCGAACCGACAAGGCCCCGCGCCGCCGGCAGTGATGTACCGCTCCATGTTCGGCCGGTCCCGGCCTGAAGCGTCTCTATGTACCAGGTGCTATTATAAATGCGTACGGATCCAAGCCACAAGCATGGAACGCCAGGTCTGATCAGGCAAATTGGATCTGTTCCCCTGCAAGCGTTTTGGGCCACCCAGTCCAAACCCTTTTCACCCTCCACGGGAACACAGAGTATTCCCGCGGCACGACGCGTTGCAACAAGGTCCGAACTCCATAAATCGGTCCCTTTGAGCCGTTTTATGAAGCTGCGCGGCTGCCTCCGCGCGGATCAGCCGATTTCTGGTCGATTCAGCAGACATTATTATAGCATCGGCGTTCCTCCCTTACAATTACAGAACAGTTACAGTCCGCTGAATTTTCCGGGAGAAGCGTTTACTTTTCCGCTTTCATGCGGTATAATCGTCTCACGCAGCCCGGGGGAGGGCGTGCCTCCCGGAGTTTCTTCATGGAATTTTAAGAGAAACTCAATCTCTTTTTTGCTTCTCTCTGATATGATATTCTTATCTTGAGTTTTCATTCTGTTCGGCTGGAGGTCAATAATTATGGAGCAGCATTCCTATCAAAACAGCGCATCCGGCAGCCCGTCCCGCCGGAACCGGGGCTCCGGCGACCGTGGTTTCTGGCTCGCCGCAGTCCTCTGCCTGTTCTTCTTCCCCCCTGTGGGCATCCTGATGATCGTTGTCAAGGTGCTCGGCGGAGGCCGCAAAAAGCCCAACGTCCGGGGACAGCACCCCTACTATACCCAGCAACACGGCTCAGTGGGGGCCCGCACGGTCCAGAACGGGGCCGCCCAGAATCAGACGCCTTCGGCCCCCGTCTCCGTTCAGGTCCTCACCCGGCTGTCCGTCCAGGCCAGACGCCTCACCGTGGTGGGCGGGATCCTGAGCCTGATCTTCGGCTTCACCTCTGTCTCCGCCCTGGCTGGCAGTCTGTGGATGCTCCCAGATGTGGCCTGGTATCTGGAGGCCACGCTTCCCTTCCTATGCTTCTTCTTTGGCAGCCTGGGCTGTCTGTGGGTCGGCCTGCGGAAGCGGAACAAGGTCCGGCGCTGCCGGAAATATCTGGCTATGCTGGGCTCCCGCACTGTGATCTCGGTCAGCGCCCTCTCCGCCGCGCTGGGAACCGCCCCTGCCAAGGTTCGGGATGAGCTGTCCGATATGCTGGATGACGGTCTCTTCCCCATGGGCTATCTGGACTATGGAAACGACCGCCTGGTGCTCTCCGGCGAGGGGCTGTCCGATCCTCCCCCCGCGCAGCCTGAACCTCCCAAAGAGGCTCCCCCCGAGGAGGATCCCCAGGGCACTGTGCTTCAAGAGATCCGCGCCATCAACGACCAGATCGACAATCCCAAGCTCAGCCAGCAGATCGACCGCATCGGCGTCATCACCGCCAAGGTGTTTGAGTACCAGCGCAGCCATCCTCAGAAATCGCCGCAGCTCCACAGCTTTTTGAGCTATTACCTCCCCACCACCCTGAAGATCCTCCGTTCCTATGCCCAGCTGGAGGATCAGGAGGTGGATGGCCAGAACATCTCCGCCGCCATGGAGCGCATCGAAAATATGATGGACAAGGTGGTAGAGGGCTTTGAGAAGCAGCTGGACCAGCTGTTCCAGGGGGATGCGCTGGACATCACCACCGACGTGGAGGTGCTGGAGCGGATGCTGGCCAAGGACGGCCTCTCCAGTCAGGGCGGCCTGCATCTGGGCGGCTGAGCCCCACCGTTTCATACGCTCCGAATGGCAGCCGAACGGAATCACCAAATAGTTCAGGAGGATACAGCCATGGATGATCTGATCGCTTACTGCGGGCTGAACTGTGCCGCATGCGACGCATACCTTGCAACGCTCCATAACGACCAGGCCCTGCGGGAAAGGACCGCAAAACTGTGGGCTGAATTGAACAACGCCCCCATCCTGCCGGAACATATCAACTGCCAGGGCTGCCGCACCGAGGGGGTCAAAACCGTATTCTGTGACCATCTCTGCGGCATCCGCCAGTGCGCCTTAAAGCGGGGCGCCGCCACTTGCGGCAGCTGCCCGGAGCTGGAGACCTGTCCAACGGTGGGCGCGATCCTGTCAAACCGCCCGGAAGCACTGGAAAATCTCAAAAAACAGGCCATATTTTGAAATACCGTGCGGCCAGCGTCTACAAACGCTGGTCGCACGGTGTTTTTTCTGAAGCAAGTTTCTCCGCTCATAGTATGATGTCTCCCCACTCGCCGGGGCGACCGTCAACGTATCCGCCGGTAGCGCACATAGTGGAAGAACAGGCCGTCCTGCTCCAGGGGCGGCTCCTCTTCCGCCAGTTCCCAATCGGGATCCCGGTCCAGATTGGGGAACACGACGTCCGCCGGAAAGGCGGCGTGGATCCTGGTGACGTACGCCGTATCGCACCAGGGCAGCAGCTGCTCGTATACCGAGGCGCCGCCGATAACAAAGGCGTCCTCCGATACAGCGGACTGCAGCGCCTCCAGATCCCGAAATACCTCCGCACCCTCCGGGGCAAAGGCCGGGTCCCGGGACAGGATCAGATTTCTCCGCCCCTTCAGCGGGCGGCCGCCGGGAAAGGTGGCCAGCGTTTTGCGGCCCAGAATCACCGGATGGCCGGTGGTCAGCGCCTTGAACCGCTTCAGGTCCTGGGACAGATACACCAGCTGGTCCCCGTCCTTTCCGATGCCCCAATTTTCATCCACTGCTACGATCACATTCATGGCGTTCTCTCCTCGCTCCGTCTCCCGCATGGGCGCAAATTCCTAATTCCTAATTCCTAATTCAAACAGCCACCGGGATCTTCGCCTCCAGCAGGTGGGCCTGATAGCCCTCCAGCCGGAAGCTGTCCCGGGTGAAGGCATAGAAGTCCGTGACGCTCCGGTCCATCCAGAATGCCGGCGCGTCATAGGGCGTCCGGGCAATCAGCTCCTCCACAATGGGCACATGGCGGTCATAGATGTGGGCGTCCGCAATGACATGGATCAGCTCCCCCGCCTCCAGACCGGACACTTGGGCCATCATGTGGAGGAGCACCGCGTACTGCATCACATTCCAGCCGTTGGCAGTGAGCATATCCTGGGATCTCTGGTTCAAAATCCCGTTCAGGGTGTTCCCACTGACATTGAAGGTCATGGAGTAGGCGCAGGGGTACAGGGCCATCTCGCTCAGGTCGTGGTGGTTGTACAGGCTGGTGAGGATCCGGCGGGAGGCGGGGTCGTGCTTCAGATCCCACAGCACCTTGTCCACCTGGTCCATGTCCCCCTGGGGATAGTGGTGCTTCACCCCCAGCTGATAGCCGTATGCCTTTCCGATGGAGCCCGTCTCATCCGCCCAGGCGTCCCAGATATGGCTGTTCAGGTCATGGACATTGTTGGACTTCTTCTGCCAGATCCACAGCAGCTCGTCCACCGCGGATCTCAGATACTGCTTCCGCACGGTGATGACCGGGAACTCCTCCCGCAGGTCATAGCGGTTGACTACCCCAAAGAGCTTCACCGTGTGGGCGGGCGTCCCATCCTCCCAGCGGGGCCGGACCTCCCGGTCCGTGTCCCAGACGCCCCTGCTCAGGATCGCTCTGCAATTCTCAATAAAAACCTGATCGGCATAACTCATTTATGATCTTCCTCCATTTTTCATGCTCTCTGTTCCTGTTTTCTGATATTATCCTCATTATACAACAGAGAAGGGGGGGCACAAGCCCGCCCTCAGGCAAGAAGCCCGGTCTACCCTTCCTGGCGTATATAGGCCAAAGCAGGATCAGGACGAACGGATCAAGCTTCTCCATTCATAGCCAAGTGGGCCAGTTTTTTCAGATTCATAGCAGCAAATTTAAGCTTCACCCAGTTTGTTATCTGGGCCAAGCCTCTGTACTGGGTATCACGCATGGCGTGTTTTTCCTTGGCATCGGCAAAGACCCATTCAACGGTTTCCTTCCGCCGTTTGTACAGTTCCCCGTACTCCGGCGTATAGCGGACGTCATCCGCCAACTCCTCACAGCCTTTCCAGATATGCCTCTGTACGGTCTTTACGCAGTCTTTGGAATGGGTGCACAGATGGCGGGTGGGACAGTTGGCACAAATCTTGGGATCACTTTCACAGCAGCTGTCCTTGCGGTACTTAGCTGTCTATCCCTACGATTTCTATCACATCTCATTCCATTTCCCAATGTTCCAGCATCCCCCATCACTCCCTCCTCCTCATTTTCCCTCATATAAATGAAAAAGCCCAGCTTCTGCTGGACTTTTTCGACAGACTGAAGCGTCCCTGCCCATGGGGCAGGAACGCTTTTTTGATCCTGTGCGGCTATGGCTGAGCTCTCTCCTTAACCAATCACAAAGCCTAGGACCAGATAGGCCGCCGCCGCCAGTGCGCCGCAGGTCAGGGCGTAGGGCAGCTGGGTGCGCACATGGTCCAGGTGGTCCGAGGCGGAGCCCATGGAGGATAGGATGGTGGTATCGGACAGGGGGGAGCAGTGGTCCCCGAACACGCCGCCGCCAGCCACCGCGGCAAACACCGCCACCACCAGCTGGGTCACCTCACCGCCGCTCATGCTGAAGGCCAGGGGCAGGGCGATGGGCATACAGATTGCGAAGGTCCCCCAGGAGGAGCCGGTGGCAAAGGCCATCACCGCCGCCACCATGAAAATGACGCAGGGCAGCAGATGGGGGGTCAGCAGCCCCTGGGTGAGGGAAATGATGTAGTTGGCCGTGCCCATGGTCTGCGACAGGCCGTTCACCGAATAGGCCAGGGCCAGCAGGATCACGGCGGGCAGCGCGCCTTTGATGCCGTTGGTCAGGGTGTCCATGACCTCCTTAAAGGGGATGCCCTGGAGCATCATGCTCACCGTCATAAAGATGACCACCAGCAGGAAGGCCTCCATGGTCTTGGCGGACTTATAGACCACATAAGTACTCACCGCCACCGTCACGATCATCAGAACGGGCAGAAGGAAGTTGAGGAACACCCGGGGCTTGAAGCCTGGGTAGGGCTCCATGCCGGTCAGCTCCTTGCCTACCAGGGGCTGTGCACCGTCAGCCAGCACCTTGCCGGTCTCCATGGCCCGCTGCTCCGCCCGCTTCATAGGACCATAGTCCTTCACGATGCCGGAGCCGATCAGCCCCACCAGGATCACCGCGAAGATGGGATAAAAGTTGAAGGGAATGGCCCGCAGGAACAAGGCGGAGCCTTCCTCCTGGGTGGCGATGCAGCCCACACCCACCGCCAGACCGCTGAGATAGGCTGCCCAGCCAGTGATGGGGACCAGCACGCTCACCGGCGCAGAGGTGGAGTCGGCGATGTAGGCCAGCTTCTCCCGGGAGATCCGGGCCTTGTCCGTGATGCTGCGCATGGTGCAGCCCACAAACAGGGGGCTGAAGGAGTCGCTGAAATAAACGAACATCCCCAGCACCCAGGCCGCCAGCTGGGCCCCTCTGCGGCTGAGGTGCTTGTCATGGACCCATTGGGAGAAACCCTGGATGGCGCCGGTCTTTTGGAAATAGGCCACCAGGATGCCGATGAAGGTGTTCAGCAGCATGACCCAGGAGAAGCTGGTATTGCCCAGATTCTCCTTCAGCAGCGTGGGGAAGCCCAGCAGAAGGGTCTCCAGCAGGTTCGTACCCTGGGCCAGGCCGGTCAGGGTCGTGCCGGCGATACAGGCGATGGCCAGGGCCACAATGGTGTTCTTGGTCGCAAAGGACAGTACGATCGCCAGGATTGCGGGGATCACAGAGATGAACCCCAGGCTTGCCAATTCTTCCATAAATGTCTCCTCTCTTTCGTTCAGGACGCCTGGGCGGAGTCACACACACAACGATCCGCCCGGGCCGGAGGGGTCACAGCTTCACCTGCTCTAGGGGCAGATAGTTGTCCGAGCGGGTGACGGTGGCGGGAGGCGCGGGGTCCAGCTGCCGGTCCGCGATACCCAGGATGTCCTCCGGGCGCACCCAGGGGCGGCCCTGGAGGGCGCTGGTCTCCTCATGGGTGAGGTAGCCCCGGTAGGCGGTGAGGGCCCGGCGGAGGAAGCCGTCTCGCACGCAGGCCCCGGCCACGCCGTGGTTCAGAATAGCCCGGAAGTGGGGGATGACAGAGGCGGCGTAGGCAATGGAGGTGGAGTTGGCGATGGCGCCGGGGATGTTGCTGACACAGTAGTGGACCACGCCCTCCTCAATATAGCGGGGATTCTCATGGGTGGTCTCATGGAAGGACTCGATGGCCCCGTTGTCATCATTGCTGATGTCCACGATGACAGAGCCTTCCCCATCAGCTTCAGCATGGACCGGTCGATGAGGGAAGTCGTTGCAGCCCTTGGGCCATTTGACGCAGTTGAGCACCATATCCGTATCCGGCAGCAGCTGGGCGATGTTCTCCTTGGTGCACAGCATGGTGTCGATGTGCTCCTGGTACTGCCGCTTCAGCGTGCGCAGGATTCCGATGTTGATGTCCATGACCGTGACCCTGGCCCCCAAGGCATACAGGACGGACAGAGCGGCCTGGCCCACCGTGCCGCCGCCCAGAATCAGCACCCTCATGGCTGGCGCGCCGCCCAGTCCGCTGACGAACTTGCCCTTGCCGCCGTTGATGGACAGCATGGACTCCAGGCCCATCAGGGCGCCCTGCTTGCCGGCGGCCTCACAGTTGGGGGAGCCGTACCGGTGGCAGTCCTCCGCAGTGAAGGCGATGCAGCCGCTGTCCAGGATGGCCTGGACCTCCTGGGGGTGGGCGGCGGGATGGATGCAGGTGAAGATGATCTGTCCCTTCCGCAGCAGCGGGAATTCACAGGGCTCCAGCTCCTTCACCTTGGTGACAAAGTCGGCCTGGCCATAGATGTCCTCCATGGTGTCCACCAGGCGCGCCCCGGCCTTCTCGTACTCCTGATCCTCGAAGCCAGCCTTCTCTCCCGCGCCCCTCTGCACCAGGGCGGTGTGTCCGTCCGCCACAATGGTGGCAATTTCCGCCGGGGTGGCAATGGTGCGGTACTCCCCGTTTTTGATGTCTTTCAGCAATCCAAATACCATGTTCGATTCCTCCAGATCTGTTCCCGCTCCCGCGGGCACTGTATTCGGGCAATGAAAAAGGTCCCGGAGCAAAAGGCTCCGGGACCCCGCTCCGCCGGCGGCGGCAGCCTCCAGCGGTTGTCCTTGTCTTTCGCCCAGCATGAACAGCGCCTTTTCCCCGGATGGCGTCCGGAAAAAACAGTCTTGCGCTTCTTCAGCGCAAGCCCAGGCGGAGAGGTTCTTTCTCCCCACCTTCGGCGGATTGCCCTTTCCCCAAACGGTATCCGGGTACTTTTGCGCTCCGCGCCTCTGGATCATGCCACGGCTATTCTATAATGTTGGGATCTTTTTGTCAATCTTACAGGGAAAATCTGCGCAAAATGGGAGATTCGATGGAAAAATACATGAATTTCCATGTATTTTTATCCATTTTATCCCCTGTTCCACATTCCTCCGGCCTCACACATAGCCATACATTCCCCGGACGGACACCTCGCCGGCGGACAGGGCGGCCCGCCGGCCGTCCGGATACTCCACCACCAGCCGGAACTGGTCGTCGATCTCCAGGGCAAAGGCCTCCTCCCGGGAGACGGGGGTGATCAGCTGCACCTGGTTGCCCGGGGTCAGGCAGTCCGCCCGGTACCGGGCCAGATACTCCGCTTTGTTGTCCGGAAATCCGGCGTACATCCGGTCCAGTGCCCGAATGATCTCCACCGCCAGCTCCGCCCGGCGCACCGGACGGCCCAGCTCCTGGGCCAGCGAGACGGCGATGGGACGCACCTCTGGAAGAAAATCCTCCGGCCGCTGGTTCACATTCACACCAATGCCGGTGATGAGGTAGTCCAGGGCGTTGCTCTCGCCCTCCAGGCCCAGCTCTGTGAGGATGCCGCACAGCTTCCGCCCTCCCAGCACGATGTCGTTGGTCCACTTGATCCTGGGCCGCACACCGCAGGCCGCCTGGATGCCGTCGCACACCGCCACCGCCACCCAGGCGGTGAAGTCCACCACCTCCTGGGGCGGGAGGGAGGGCCGCAGCAGGGCGGAGAGGTACAGCCCCGTGCCACGGGGAGACTGGAAGGAGCGGCCCAGACGCCCCCGGCCGCCGGTCTGCTCTTCACTGAGGATGACCAGCCCATCGGAGGCCCCGGCCATGGCCTGGCGCTTGGCCTCCGTATTGGTGGAGTCGATGACATCCAGGCATATCAGCCGGCTTCCCACATGGCAGCCCGACAGCGGTCCGGCCAGTTCCCCCTCCCGGACCCGGTCAGGGGCACGCTCCAGCCGATAGCCCCGCTTGGTGGCGGACTGGATCTCATACCCCTCCTGCCGCAGGGCCTCAATGGCCTTCCACACCGCCGCCCGGCTGATGCCCAGCGTCCGGCTCATGGCCTCTCCTGACACATAAGAATCCCCCTGTTCCAGCAGAAGGGACAGTATTTTTTCCCGGCTCATTCCACGCCGCCTCCCGGTCCTCGTTTTTCTCCATTATAATGCGTACTGAACAAATCCACAAGCATTGAAAGCCAAGTCTTATCAGGCAAATTGGCTTTGTTCAAGTGCAAGGGTTTCGGGCAATACAGCCCAAAATTCCTGCACCTTCCATTGGAACGCTTTGCGTTCCAATGGAACTGCGTATTGTAACACGGTCTGAACTCCATAAAAAAGCCCCTCCGAGCCGTTTTTATGGAATTGCCCGGCTGACGCCGCGGGAATAAACCGATTTACGGTTTATTCAGTAAACATCATTATAAGAAAAACTTTCCCTCCCGTCAACCTGTGCCATCCCGCCCTTTGCTTTTCCACCGGAGGTGCGCTATAATGGGGGCACAAGCTTCCAAAAGGAGGAACTGTCCATGGACCGTCTCCTGACCTCCCCCTCCGGCCCGCCCCGGCGGATGGCTGAGCTGGACCTGCTCCGCTGCCTGGCCATCCTGATGGTGGTCACCCTCCATGCCGCCGCCCCCCTGCTCTCTGACCCGTCCCTGTTAGGGACGCCCGCCTGGTACTTCTGCCTGCTGCTGGACCCCTTCAGCCGCACCGGCGTCCCCCTCTTTTTTATGCTCAGCGGCTTCCTGCTCCTGCGGGACTCCCGCACCCTTCAGGTGGGCCCCTTCTACCGCCGCCGCCTCCCCCGCCTGGTGGTCCCCCTGGTCCTGTGGAACCTGATCTATGCCCTGGCGGATAGCTGGGGCACCCACCGCCCCTTCTCCCTTCTGGAATATCTGGGGAGCCTGCTGGACCGTGGCTGTTATTACCACATCTGGTTCATCTATCTGCTGCTGGGGCTCTATCTGCTCGCCCCCTTCCTGAAACGGATCGTGGACCATGCCAGCGGGCGGGAGGTACTGGTCCTCATCGGGATCATTCTGCTGCCCACCACCCTGCTCCCGCTGCTGGATGGGGTCTCTCCCATTCCGGTCCGCCCCATCCCCATCATGCTGGAGGGCCTGACGGGGTACTTCCTGCTGGGCTGGCTGCTGGGGAGCCGGCCGCCCCGCCCCGCCCTGCGCCCCCTGATCTATCTGGGCGGCGCCTTGGGCTGGTTCTGGGACGTGTGGGCCAACTGGGCCTCCGCCTCTCCGTCAGGGGTTCCCCTCCCCTCCGCCAACGGCTACCGCCTGAGCCACTACCTGTGCGCCGCCGCCCTGTTCGTCTGGATCCGGGCCCGCTATGACCGCCGTCCGGTCCCCGCCGCTTCCCTCTGGGCCCGGCTGTTTCCCCTGGTGTTCGGCGTCTACTGGGTCCACCCCCTGATCCTGGCCGGGACGGTCCGGCTGACCGGGGCAGGCTGGACGCCGGGACAATGCCTGCTGTTCCAGCTCCCCGCCACCCTGCTGCTCTCCCTTCTGGCCGCCTGGCTCCTGTCCCGGACCCCGGTGCTGCGGCGGGTCCTGATGTAACCCAGCGCCAATCCTTCTAAAATAGAAGCGCAGAGCGGCTTCCCAAGGGGAGCCGCTCTGCGCAGCTTGTCAAAAAACGCGCCTCTGCCACGTTTCCACCGTCTCAGCGGGCGGGACGGTAGACCGTGACGCCGTCCTGGGTCTCCATGACCAGGTCCTCCCGGTCCACCAGGAACTCGATGAAAAAGCGGATGTTCCGCTCGAACCGCAGAGCGCGGCGGGGCTTGTGGGAGAGCAGCTTGTAGAACAGGCAGACCTGGCGGACGATGTCGCTGGCGGCCATGGGCCGGTCGATCAGGGCCAGGATCTCCCCAGCCCGCCGCAGGGCCAGGGCCTGGTTGGCGTCGATGAGCCCGTCCAGCTCCTCCCGCCGGGCGATCCCCCGGTGAGCCATAACTACAAGGTCACAGTCCAGCCCCCGCAGCTTCTCCCGGCTCTCCATCCCCATCCGGTGGGACAGGCAGTAGGGCAGCTTGGCGTCCAGCTGCTCCCTGGAGAGAAGGGCGTCCCCCACATAGCACACCCCGTCCGGGGTGAGGGTGGAAATATGCCCAACGGAGTGTCCCGGGGTCTGGAGGATCTGGAACTCCGCCCCGGCGAAGGAGAAGGGGCCGTCCCCATCTGGGATGAGCACGTCCGGCGTATGGACCAGTCCGGCGGCGTCCTGCTCCACCATGTCCGGGGAGAGGAGCAGAAAATAGCACTTCAGGCTCAGCAGGCTGGCGCACATCCCAGCCTCCCGAGAGGTGAGGGCCACGGGGATGCGGTATTTCTCCTGAAAATAGCGGTTGTTCCCCCCGTGGTCCACATGGGCGTGGGAGCACAGGATGCCCGCCGGAGTGAGGCCGTGGTCCAGCAGGGCCTGCTCCAGCTCCTCCCGCTCCTGAGCCAGTCCGGTGTCCAGCAGGACGCAGCGGCCGCCGTCCAGCCGGTAGAGGGGGATAAACTCCAGCCCCTCCAGCACCCAGGTATTTCCTTTGACTTGTCGCAGATTCATGGGGCACCTCACTCCGATTCCTTCCAGCGGACCGCAGCAAATCCATCTTCCCAGCTGATCCGGTCCACCGTTGTCTTATGGATCTCAAAACAACTCAGGGAGAGATCCCGAAATCCTTCCTTATCTTTTAAATGTTCGATCGCTCCCTGTGCATTGGCCTCTGAGGAAAAAATACCGATCAGTTTTTCCTCGTCATGGACGCCAAAGTCATCTTTTTGCTCATATATGTGATACAGCATAAAAACATCCATAGATCGTCCTCACAGATCAACCGCCGCCATTTTGCTTCAAATACACCATCAGCACCGCCACATCCGCCGGGGACACCCCGGATACCCGGCTGGCCTGTCCCAGGTTTTGGGGCCGAATGCGGTCCAGCTTCTGCCGGGCCTCCAGCCGCAGGCCCTGGATGACGCTGTACTCCAGCTCCTCCGGGAGCGGGGTACGCTCCAGCCGCTTCATCTCCTCCACCTGGCGGAGCTGGCGGCTGATATAGCCCTGATATTTCACGGTGATCTCCACCGCCTCCTGCACGGCCGGCGGGAGCTCCGGCCGGGCCGGATCCAGGGCGGCCAGCTCCCTGTACCGGATGGGGGGGCGTCGGAGCAGGTCAGCCAGCCGGGCCCCGTTGGGAGCGGCGGGCTCTCCGCGGCTGCGGAGGAACTTCTCCAGCGCGGGGCTGGGGGCCACGCCGGTGTGCTCCAGCCGCCTGCATTCCCGGTCCACTGCGGCATATTTGGCCTCCACCGCCTCCAGCTGCGCCTGGGGCACCAGCCCCAGTTTGCAGCCGATGGCGGTCAGCCGCTGGTCCGCATTGTCCTGCCGGTGGAGCAGGCGGTACTCCGTCCGGGAGGTCATCATCCGGTAGGGCTCATTGGTCCCCTTGGTGACCAGGTCGTCGATGAGCACCCCGATATACCCCTGGTCCCGGCGGAGGATCAGAGGCTCCTTCCCCTGGAGTTTCAACGCGGCGTTCACACCGGCAATGAAACCCTGGGCGGCGGCCTCCTCATAGCCGGAGGAGCCGTTGAACTGCCCTGCCCCGTACAGTCCGGCGATCTTCTTTGCCTCCAGGGTCGGCTCCAGCTCGGTGGGATCCAGGCAGTCGTACTCAATGGCATAGGCGCACCGGGTCATCTCCGCCCGCTCCAGTCCGGGGATGGTGTGGAGCATCTTCAGCTGCACCTCCTCCGGGAGGGAGGAGGAGAACCCCTGGATGTACAGTTCCTCTGTATCCATGCCCATGGGCTCGATGAACAGCAGATGCCGCTCCTTGTCGGCAAAGCGGACCACCTTGTCCTCAATGGAGGGGCAGTACCGGGGCCCCACCCCCTCGATGACCCCGGAGAACAGGGGGGAGCGGTCCAGATTGGCCCGGATAACGGCGTGGGTCTCTGGCGTGGTGGAGGTGAGCCAGCAAACCGCCCGGTTGGCCGGCTGCTCCCGAAGGAAGGGCTGGGCGTCCTCGTCCCCGGCTGGACCTCCAGTTTGGAGAAATCCACGCTGCGGGCGTTTACCCGGGGGGGCGTCCCCGTCTTGAAGCGGCGGATGGACAGCCCCAGCTCCACCAAGCACCGGGTCAGGGGCAGGGCGGCGGCCAGACCGTCCGGCCCGGAGTCCCGGACCACCTCGCCCACGATGGTGCGTCCCCCCAGATAAGTGCCGGTGGCCACGACAGCCGCCTTCACACCATAGGTGGCCCCGGTGTGGGTGACCACTCCGGACACCGCGCCGCCCTGGGTAAGGATCTCCACCACCTCGGCCTGCTTCACCCACAGGTTCTCCTGGAGCTCCAGGGTGTGCTTCATCACCTTCTGGTACTCCCGCCGGTCCGCCTGAGCCCGCAGGGACCACACAGCGGGGCCCTTCCCCCGGTTCAGGATGCGGTACTGGATGCAGGCCCGGTCGGCGGCCCGGCCCATTTCGCCCCCCAGGGCGTCCAGCTCCCGGACCAAGTGGCCCTTTCCGGTGCCGCCGATGGCCGGGTTGCAGGGCATATTGCCCACCGCATCCAGGTTGACGGTGAAGCACAGGGTGCGCAGCCCCATCCGGGCGGCGGCCAGGGCGGCCTCGATGCCCGCATGGCCCGCGCCGATGACTGCGATGTCAAATTCTCCTGCGTCGTAGCGAATCATAGCATATTCCTCTTTGCTTCCGATCTGGTCCCGGGCGTCCGCCGCCTGGGAACCGGGATATTGTATCACAGTTTGACCATAGGGACAAGAGGAGTCCAGGCCGCCCCGGCCTCTTTTCCTCCTCCGGCCCGGCACAGGGGAAAAGCTGGAATATCCCGGGGACAGGCGGGACAGAATAACAGCAGATCATGGGAGCAGGGCGCGCCGCAGCTCCTAGAAAGGACGTGACATACATGGTAAAGGGCATCACCCGCCAGGTCATCCTGGTCAAATCCCCCGACCCAAAGCTGTTTGAGGAGGCGATCTTCATCGTGAAGGAGGAGGCGCTGGCCCGGGAGGGGGTCAGCGCCGACCAGGTGCTCCGCCAGGCCAGGCAGGCGGCGGACGGATATTTGAAAGGGAGCCGTGCCTGGGACCGGAGGCTGGGCCGGTTCGCCGGGCTGGCCGGTCCCTTCTGGGGGGCGGCGGGGGCCCTGCTGGCCTCCGGCGTCTGGTGCGCCTGGCTGTTTTTATAAAGAATAAAAGACAGGAGACCATGCAAAAGGCCGGGGCTTTCACGGAGGCCCCGGCCTTGTCTTACCTTTTTTCAGCGGCATCCATAGAATTTTTTCATATTTCTATGGGAGGACGGAGAAAAACGTGATATAATTTAGCCAAACAGCCGAGAGGGAGGGATCCGGCATGGAGCAGGAGAAGCGCCGCCTGCGGAGGCGGGCCGCCCGGTGGGAGCGGCGTCTGCTCACCGCCCTGGCCACGGCGCTGAGCGCCGAGCTGTTCGTCAACGTGTGGGTGGACAACTTCCGGGTATCAGGGGCGGTGGTGCTCTACCCGGTGCTGCTGGTGACCCTGATGCAGGACAGCCGGAAACCGGACACCGGGGTGCTCACCAGCTGCATGGTGCTTCTGGTGCGGTGCCTTCTGGGGATGCTGGGGGGCGCGGGGGCGGCGGAGATCCTGCTGCGTGAGTACCCGGGCGCCATCTTCTACCTCTGCTATGAGGGGCTGTTCTGTCTGGTCCTGCGGGACAGGGCGCAGGCATCTCTTCCCCAGCTGTGGCGGAGCTTCTGGCTATGCGATACCCTCTCCAACGTCATCAACCTCACCCTGTCCAAGGGCTCGCTCCCGGACCTGACCTCTCTGTCCGGCCTGGTGCTGCTGGGGCTGGCCCGGTCCCTGCTGGCTGCAGGGGTGCTGTGGGGGATCCGCCGATCCCGCCGGCTCCTGCTGGTGGAGGAGCACGAGCGCCGCTATCAGCGGCTGTTCCTCATGACTGCCAACCTGAAAAACGAGCTCTATTTTTTGAAAAAGGACGCGGAGAACATTGAGGGCATCATGACCCGGGCCTACCGGCTGTATGAGCAGCTGGGAGAGCAGAGCTGCCCGGAGGAGCTGCGGCAGCTGGCCCTGTCCATCGCCCGGGACGTCCACGAGGTCAAAAAGGACAACCTGAGCATCATCCGGGGCATCGAGGGCGAGGTGGCCGGCACCGGGACCGACAACGACGAGCAGATGTGGATCTCCGACCTGTTCCACATCCTCCAGGATACCATGGGACACATCCTGGGAGAAGAGCGGGAAAAGATCGCCATTCAATGCCACTATGAGACCGACTTCGCCACCGAGGAGCACTACCGCCTCATGTCCATCCTGAAAAATCTGGTGATGAACGCCGCCGAGGCTATCCAGAGCGGCCGGGGCACCGGAGCCATCTGGGTGGAGGAGCATCTGGTTGGGGAGGATCTGGTGTTCACCGTTCAGGACAACGGCCCCGGCATCTCCCCCCGTGCCATGCAGAACCTGTTCCGGGTGGGCTACTCCACCAAGTTCAACCCGGAGACGGGGAATATTAGCCGGGGGATCGGCCTGCCCGCCGTGGAGTTCATGGTCCAAGAGCTGGGCGGAACCATTCAGGTAAACAGCGGGCCGGGTACAGTCCCCGGCGGAACAGACGCCACAGGGGCCTGTTTTCGGGTGACCATCCCGAGGACGGCCATGGAGAAGGGAGCAGTATGAGGATCTATATTGTAGAGGACGACACCTCCGTGATCGGGATCCTGGAGGACATTGTGGAGGGAAACGAACTGGGCGTCGTGTGCGGTGACAGCGGCGGGGAACCGGCGAATCTGGGACAGATCCTGGCCCTGGACCCCGACCTGGTCCTGGTGGACCTGCTGATGCCGCAAAAGGACGGCATCCAGGTGGTGCGGGAGCTGAAGGAGCAGGGCTGCCGGGCTAAGTTCATCATGATCTCTCAGGTAAGCAATAAGGAGATGGTGGCCAAGGCCTATCTGGCCGGGGTGGACTTTTTCATCAACAAGCCCATCAACCTCATTGAGGTTCGCCAGGTCATCCTAAATGTGCGCCGCCAGCTGGAAAATGAGCGGGACCTCCACACCATTCAGAGCGTCTTTGCAGAAAAGGCCGCTCCGGTGGGACGGCGCAGCCGCCTGGAAGCCCAGCGCAAGCGGATCCAGACCACCCTGAGCCAACTGGGGATGGCAGGAGAAAAGGGCGCCCGGGACATCGTGGAGCTGTGCATGCTTCTTCTGGAGCAGGGGCAGCAGGTCAGTCAGGTGGGGGTCGGCGCCCTGTGCGCCCAGCTCAGCGACAGCCCCAAATCCATGGAGCAGAGGGCCAGGCGGGCGGTGGAGCGGGGACTGCACCACCTGGCCAGTTTGGGGCTGGAGGACTACGGCAACGAGATCTTCACCCTGTACGCCTCCCGCCTGTTCCCCTTTCAGGAGGTGCGGGCCGAGATGGCCTGCATCCAGGGCCGCGGGCCCAAGGGAAAGGCCAATCTCAAGCGTTTTCTGGACGGGATGCTGGTGCTGGTGGAGGAGGACTGAGCCCCGTTCAAGCCTCCAGCTCAGGCCGGAGGCCCGGCCCCCCAGAGGGATCAATAACCGCAGCTGCCGCAGGATCCTGCATTCTGCGGCAGCTTTTTCTTTTCCCCATGATGTCCGGGGCTCTACTCCTGAATGGGGATCTCGATCTGAGTAATGTATTCGTCAAAGCTGTCGATGACGCTCTCATTGAGCCCCGTCTCATAGGACCAGCCGTACAGCGTCAGGCCGTGCGCCCCGGCATAGGCGAGGATCTCCTCATAGCGGCCCGGCAGGTTCTCCCATGGGCCCTTGCAGAAGGCCCGGAGATACCGGCCGGCGGGCCGGATGTGCAGCCCCTTTCGGGCACTGAGGCGCGGCAATTCCACATACAGGGCCTCATAGCGGTCATAGTACCCCTGGTACAGGTGCTCCACCGCGATCATGGAGCCGTACACCGCATCGTGGAGGCGCTGCAAGCTGTGCCGCTTCACCGCCCCGATCACCCGCTCCACATCGGCGGCTGTGGGCACCTCCTGCTCTACCGGGACCACAGCCAGGCAGCTTTTTTCCTTTCGGACCACACTGATTTCAGAAAGATCCAGGTGCAGCAGCGCCATCATGTCCTGGTGGCGGCTCACCAGGGTCTTTTTCATGGTCCGCAGGTGGTCGATCCGCTCCTCCAGCTCCCGGATCTGGGCGGACAGCAGCCGCTCCATGCCGGGGGCGGAGCGGTGCTCCATGAATCCCTTGATCTCCGGGATGGAGACATTCAGCTCCCGGAGCATGAGGACCGTCTCCAGGGTGGAGCTCTGCTGATAGGTGTAGTAGCGGTACCCGTTTTCCCCGATCACGGCGGGGGTCACCAGCCCCATCTCGTCATACCACATCAGCGTTTTTTTCGTCACGCCGTGGATGGCCGCAAACTGGCCGATGGTGAACAGCTTCTGCCGCTGATCCAGCACAAAAATTCCCCCTTGACCGTCCTGTTACAGGATGGTTTATGATGGTACCAGTGTAACACGGGCGTCCCGGAGCTGTAAAGGCTCCCCGTGCCCCATACGGCAAAAAAGGCGTCAGGCCGGGGCCGTCTGATCCCATCATTCCACATCAAGGAGGCAAACAAACACCCTATGAAAACGATCTTCTCCAAGGTAACGCTGAGCGGAAGGCAAGTGGCCGGGCTGTCGGTCCTGGTGCTGCTGTCCGCCATCGGGCAGATGATGCTGCCCGCTCTTTTGGCCCGGATGATCAACAGCGGGGTGGCGGCACAGTCCCGCTCCACGATCGGAGTCCTCGCCGTCATCATGGCAGCCATCACTGTGTTCTCCTGTCTCATCAACCTGGGTTCCGTCCGACTCGCCTCCGGGATCTCCACCCAGTTCGCCTCCCAGCTCCGTGAGCGTGTGTTCGACAAGGTGCAGACCTTCTCCTCCACTGAGATGGACCGCTTCGGGACGGCCAGCCTGGTCACCCGGAGCACCTCGGACATCACCAATGTGCAGAATTTTCTCTCCATGCTGCTGCGCATCGGCATCCTGGCCCCCATGATGGCGGCAGCCGGGCTGGTGTTCTCCTCCGCCACCGGGGGAAAGGTCAGCTCCGTGCTGGCCATCGCCGTCCCGGTCCTGATCGCCGCCCTGTCTGCCATCGTGGTCCTGGCCTCCCGCTATTCTGTCAAGCTCCGCCGGAAGCTGGACAAGATCAACCGGCTCTTCCTGGAGTCCCTGGAGGGAGTGCGGGTCATCCGGGCCTTCAACCAGCAGGAGACGGAGCGCGGCCGCTTCCGGCAGGCCAATCGGGACTACGCCCTTACAGCCATGGCGGCTGGGAGGATCACCAGCCTGCTCCTCCCCGCCATCAATGTGATCTTCGGCGTGACCACAGCGGCCATCCTGGGACTTGGGGCCCACTATGTGGACACCGGGGCCATGGAGGTGGGCTCTCTGGTGGCCAACAGCCAGTATATCAGCATGGTGCTGACCTCTGTGATCATGCTGTCCCTGGTCATTATGATGTTCCCCACCACCTACGCCTGCGCCGCCCGCATCGCGGAGGTCCTGGAGACGGACCCCGGCATCCAGGACGGGGACTACCCCTTTGAGCAGCGCCCCCTGCGCTCCACGCTGGAGTTCCGCCATGTGACCTTCGCCTACCCCGGCGCGGACGAGCCGATCCTCAAGGACATCAGCTTTTCCGCCCATCCCGGCGAGGTCACCGCCATCATCGGCGGGACGGGGCGGGGCAAATCCAGCATTTTGAAGCTGATCCCCCGACTCTATGACCCGCTCTTCGGGGAGATCCTGGTGGACGGCGTCAACATCCGGCGGTACCGCGTGGACGATCTGCGCTCCATCATCGGGTATGTGCCCCAGAAAAATATCCTCTTCTCCGGCGACATCGCCTCCAACCTGAACTTTGGGAAGGAGGACGGCAGGGAAAAGGACTGGGCCCGCGCCGCCGGGATCGCCTGTGCGGCGGAATTCATCGCCAAAAAACAGGGCGGCTACCACGACCCCATCGCCCAGGGGGGCTCCAACCTGTCCGGCGGCCAGCGTCAGCGCATGGCCATCGCCCGGGCCCTGATGAAGCGCCCGGAGATCTACGTCTTTGACGACAGCTTCTCCGCCCTGGACATGAAAACCGACCAGACCCTGCGCCAAAATCTGAAGGAGAGCATGGGGGAGGCCGCCGTCATCCTGGTGGCCCAGCGGGTCAGCACGATCCTGGACGCGGACCGCATCCTTGTGGTGGACGACGGCCGGATCGTGGGCCAGGGGACCCACGCAGAGCTGCTGCGCACCTGTCCCCTGTACCGGGAGATCGCGGAGATCCAGCTGGGAAAGGAGGCTGTCTGACATGAGCCGCCGAGCCATATTCCAGCGCCTGCTGGGTTATTTGAAGGAGCACCGCCTGTCTCTGTTCCTCTGTATGCTGTCCGCCGTGATCAGCACGTCCTTTCTGGTCCTGGCCCCCTTCCTCGTCGGGCGGGTGACCACCGCGCTGTTCGCCAGCATTGCGGACGGCGTCTTTTACTGGGATACCATTCTCTGGCTGCTGGCCGCATTGGTAGCCCTGTACCTGATTTCTCAGCTGTTCACCTTCCTCCAGGGCTTCGGCATGGCCCGGATCACCGCCCATGTGATGCAGAAGCTCCGGAGCGACATCGACGGGAAGATGCACCGGCTGAAGCTGGATTATTACGACACCCACACCCACGGCGATATTCTCAGCGTCATTACCAACGATGTGGACACCATCAACAATGCCATCAGCCAGAACCTCACCTCTGTGGTGACCCAGATCACCACCGCCGTGGGTGTGCTGGTGATGATGCTGGCCATCAGCCCCGCACTGACTGTCATCCCGGTGGTCATGGTCCCCCTGTCCATGCTGAGCGCGGCAGGGATGATGAAGGCCAGCGAAACATACTACGGGCAGCAGCAGGATCTGCTGGGCGCTCTGAACGGATATGTGGAGGAGATGTACAACGGTCAGCAGGTGGTCCAGGCCTTCAACCACCAGAAGCAGGCCAAGGCGGAGTTCCGGGCGCTGAACGAGGCCCTGCGGGACAGTGCCCGAAAGGCCGAGGTGACCGCAGGCTCCGTCAGCCCCATCACCACCCTGGTCAACGACATGGGATATGTGGTCTGCGCCGCCATCGGCTGCCTCTGGGCCATTGCGGGGAAGCTCGCTGTTGGCAGCGTCCAGGCCATGCTGGAGTACACCTGGCGGTTTGCCGAGCCCTTCTCTTCTCTGGCGGGCATGGTGGGCAGCTTCGGCGCGGCTATGGCGGCGGGCGGGCGCATCTTTGCCCTTCTGGACGCCGAGGAGGAGGTCCCGGATCCCCAGTCCCCAGCCGTCCCCAGGGAGCACAGCGGCCGCGTGGTCTTTCACCAGGTCCAATTCGGCTATACCCCGGACCGCCTGCTGATGAAGGGGGTGGACCTGGCGGTGGAGCCCGGCCAGAAGGTGGCCATCGTGGGCCCCACCGGCGCAGGAAAAACCACGCTGATCAATCTGCTCATGCGGTTCTATGAGCTCAGCGGCGGCTCCATCCAGGTGGACGGCGTTGACATCCGGCAGATGTCCCGGGCGGAGCTGCGGGACCGCTTCGGCATGGTCCTTCAGGACACCTGGCTGTTTGAGGGCGCCATCGCCGACAACATCGCCTATGGGGAGCCGGATATGGGCCGGGAGAAGGTGATCGCCTCGGCCCGCTCCGCCTGCGCCCACAGCTTCATCAAAACCCTTCCCGGCGGCTATGACATGGTGCTGAGCAAGGGGGCGGAGAACATCTCCCAGGGGGAGCGCCAGCTCATCACCATCGCACGGGCCATCGCCTCCGACCCCGAGATCCTGATCCTGGACGAGGCCACCAGCAATGTGGACGTCCACACGGAGGTCCTGATCCAAAAGGCCATGGCGGAGCTGATGAAGGGGCGCACCAGCTTTGTCATCGCCCACCGGCTGTCCACCATCCGGGACGCGGACATGATCCTGTATATGGAGGACGGCGACATCCAGGAGGTGGGCGGTCACGAGGAGCTGTTGGCCCGTCAGGGCAGGTATGCCGCGCTCTATCACAGCCAGTTCGGCTGACCCACTCTGTCCCCAGCGCCGTACAGCACAAAGCCTGTGGAGCATGCGGCCCCGCCGCGTGCTCCACAGGCTGATTTGTTACGGCCTCCCCCGCCCTCAGGACAGCAGGATGCGGTCGTTATCCAGATTTTTCCCGGCTCCTGCCCGGAAGCGCTCCAGCAGGCCGGACACGGTCAGTCCGGACCGCTCCTCCCCCCGGACGTCCAGAATGATGTTCCCGGAGTCCATCATCAGGGTGCGGTTGCCCAGCTCCAGAGCCTGGTGCATATTGTGGGTGACCATAAGGGTGGTGATCCGGTGCTCCGCTACCACCTCCCGGGTGATCCGCAGCACCTTTTCGGCGGTGCCGGGGTCCAGGGCGGCGGTGTGCTCATCCAGCAGCAGCAGCTTTGGGGGGACCAGCGTAGCCATGAGCAGGGTGAGGGCCTGCCGCTGCCCGCCGGACAGCAGCCCCACCGGCTGCCCCATCCGGTCCTCCAGGCCCATCTCCAGTCTGGCCAGCTGGTCCCGGAACAGGGCCCGGTCCGCCTTGCTGGTGCGGCTGAAGAAGGCGTGCTGGTGCTTGGCAGTGCGGAGATAGGCCAGGGCCAGATTCTCCTCGATGGTCATGTGGGGGGCGGTCCCCCGCATGGGGTCCTGGAACAGGCGGCCCAGCACCCGGCTGCGCCGGTACTCCGGCTGGAAGGTGATGTCCTCCCCCGCCAGGGTGATGGAGCCCTCATCCACATAGAAGCCCCCGGCGATGGCGTTGAACAGGGTGCTCTTGCCCGCGCCGTTGGAGCCCACGATGGTGACGAAGTCCCCGGGCTCCAGGTGGAGGGACAGGCCGCTGAGGGCCTTCTTCATTGACCGTGCCGGGGTTGAAGGTCTTGGAGATATGTTCCAGCTTCAGCATGTTACATTCCTCCCCTCTCCGCTCTGGCGGCGGCCTTGCGCCGCTGGAAGGCGGCCCACCGCCGGACCTCCGGGGCCGCGATGGCCGCGGCGACGATGACGGCGGACACCAGCTTCATATAGTCGGCGGGGACTTGGCAGCGCAGGGCGGCGGCGTAGAGCAGGCGGTAGATGATGCTTCCCAGGATCACCCCCGCCACCCGGCGGACCATCCCCCCCTTACCGATGAGGGTCTCGCCAATGACCAGGGCGGCCAGGGCCAGCACCACCATGCCGGTGCCGCCGTTCACATCGGCGAAGGTGTTGTACTGGGCCGCCATGGCCCCGGCCAGGCCGGTCATAGCATTGGCCAGGCACAGGCCCACGGTGATGGTGAAGTTTGTGTTGATGGAGGATGCCCGCACCATATCCATATTGTCCCCTGTGGCCCGGACAGACAGGCCCAGCCGGGTGCCCAGAAACAGCACCAGCGCGGCGGCCAGGGCCAGCACGATGAGGGCGGTCACCGCCAGCTTATACCAGCTCCCGGCAAACCCGGCTCCCTTGGCCAGGGTGTAGATGGTGTCCGTCTGGAACAGGGACTGGTTGCTCTTGCCCATGACCATCAGGTTGACGCTGTACAGGCCGATGTTGGTGATGATGCCCGCCAGGATGGAGGGGACGGACAGCTTGGTCTGCAAAAACGCGGTGATGAAGCCGGCGGCCGCCGCCGCCAGCATCCCCGCCGGAAGGGCCAGCACCGGGTGTCCGGACAGGCACATCATGGCGGACACGGCACTGCCCAAAACAAACGCACCGTCCGTTGTCATATCGGCGATATTTAAGATGGAAAAGCTGAGAAACAGGGCCATGGCGACGGGGGCGTAGAAAGCCCGCCTCCAGAGCGGCCCGGATGATGGTCAGCACGATGAATCGCTCCTCATCATCACCCCTCCGCCCAAGAGGCGGAGGGGATGGCGCGGGTCACAGGCATGGAAAGCCTCAGTCCTGGGTGGTCTGGACCTCCACCAGCTGAGAGCCCATATCAACAAATTTGGAGTAGTCCGCGCCCAGGGCAGCGGCGGTCTCAGTGTTGACAGTGATAATGTCCCCGGCCACGGTGACATACTCCGGGATCTGGCCGGTGGTGAGCACCTCCACCGCCAGGTCCGCAGTCTGGCTGCCCAGGTCGGTGTAGTTCACGCCGCAGGTGGCGAAGGCCCCGTTGCGGACAAAGGAGTCCGCGCCGGCGTAGTGGGGGATGCCAGCATCCGCCAGGGTGGGGGCGATGGCCAGCTCAGCGGCCTGGACCACGTTGTCGGTGGGGGTGAACACTGCGTCCACCTGGCCCGTCATGGAGCTGACAGCGGCGATGATCTCGTCAGAGGTGTTCCCCGTCTTTTCCAGATAGCCGATTCCCTTGCTGTCCAGGTACGCCTTGGCGTCCTCGATGGCGGGAGCGCTGTTCACCTCAGAGGTGGAGTAGAGCAGGCCCACCGTCTGGATGTCGGGGTCCTGGGCCAGCATCATATCCAGCAGCAGCTCCACGTTCAGTGCGTCGCTGGTCCCGGTGACATAGGGGATGCCGGTGAGCTTGGCTACCTCAGGATAGCTGACGGTGCCGTACACCACCGGGGTCTGGGTGGGCTCCGCCGTGGCTACCATCTGCTGGGCGGCGGTGGTGCCGATGGGGATGATGACGTCATAGCCGTCGGCGATGATCTGGGCGCCGATCTGGGCCAGGGTGGAGGGGTCGTTGTTGCCGTTAAAGTCCTCGTAGTCGATGGTCACGTTCAACTCCGCCTCCCGGGCGTCCAACTGGGCGATGATGGCGTCCCGGATCTCATTCATGGATGCGTGGTCCAGCTGCCGCACGATGGCTACCTGATAGACGCCGTCGGCCGGGGCGGAGGAGCCGGAGCCGGAGCCGGAACCGTTGGAAGCAGCGCTGCCGGAGCCGCCGGAGCAGGCGGCCAGGGACAGGGACAGGGACAGGGAGAGCGCCGCGGTCAGAAGCTTCTTCATGGTGTTGTTTTTCATTACAATGACCTCCATATTGCCCGGTTTCGGGCTGAAATTGGTTCGGGTGGGCGATGGAGGGGCCGCTGCCAACGGCCTGTGCCGGAGTATAAAAAAACAGCCCCTTATCCCATCCATGGGACAAGAGCTGCACTCCTGCGATACCACCCAAATTGACGTTTTGCAACGTCCGCTCGCTTCACGCGCCATCACGCGTGCCCGGTGGATAACGGGTGGGTCCCCGTCGGCATCTACTTGGGCTCCCATCCTGGTCCCCCGTTCAAGCCGCCCTCGAAAGTCCATTCGCCCGGCCGCGCCCCGCCCCGATCTCACCACCCGGGACTCTCTTTGGGTTTGCCGCACCGGCTACTCCTCTTTCTCAAAGGTTTGCACATCATTGACTTGTTTGGTGCCATTATATGCACCCCGGTCCCGCTTGTCAAGTCTTTTTTTCTGAAAATCAAAACTTTCCGGGGAGGGGGCCGGCCGCCCCCTCCCCGTGCCGGTCAGCCCCGGTACAGCCCGGCCCGCTCCAGCCTGCCCCGGAGCATAGGCCCGAAGGTCATGGCCAGCAGCATCTTGACCGCGTCTCCGGGGATGAAGGGGAACACGCACAGGCCCAGTGCGGCGGACACCGTGCTGTCCATGGAGAGGCAGAACCACGCCGTACCGAAGGCGTAGCACACCGCCGTGGCTGCGGCCATTCCCACGAACTGGACCGCCCGGTTCCGGGAGTGGTCGATCACCAGTCCGGCCAGCACCGCCATGGGCACAAAGCCGATGATGTAGCCGCCGGTGGGGCCCGCCAGCTTTCCCAGCCCCCCAGTAAAACCGGAGAACACCGGCACCCCCACCATGCCGATGAGCATATAGACCACATAGCTGGCCGTCCCCCACTTCCAGCCCAGCAGGTACAGGGAGAGGTAAATCGCCAGGTTGGTCAGGGAGATGGGCACCGGCCCGATGGGGATGGCCATAGGGGCCAGCACACAGGTCACCGCCGCCATCAGGGCGGTCATCGCCAGGGCATACGTCTTGTTCTTCTGTCCAGCCGCGCCGGAGGTCATCTGATCCTGCATCATAGTTTCTCCTTCTCTCCGGTTTGTCACAGCTGATAGCCCAGGGCCCGGAACATGGCCGCGTCCCCCGCCATGCTGGTCCCGGTGGTGGTGAGCATATCCCCGGTGATGGCCGCGTTGGCCCCGGAGCGGAACAGCTCCGCCCCGCCGCCGGAAAACTGGCCCCGTCCGGCGGCCATCCGGATCCAGGCGGTGGGATTGAGGTAGCGGAAGATGGCGACCGCCCGGAGGACCTCCTCGTTGGTGATGGGCTCCAGATCCCCGAAGGGGGTGCCGGGGATGGGCCGCAGGATGTTCAGCGGGATGGAGCCGATCCCCAGCGCCGCCAGGTCCAATGCCATGTCGATCCGGTCTTCCCAGGTCTCCCCCATCCCCAGGATCCCGCCGGAGCACACATCCAGCCCCGCCGCCTGGGCCCGCCGGATGTTGTCCACCTTGTCCTGATAGGTGTGGGTGGTGCAGATGTGGGGGAAATAGCGGCGGGAGGTCTCCAGATTGGCGTGGATGCGGTCCACGCCCGCCGCCTTCATCCGCTCAAACTCCTCCTGCGTCTGAAGGCCGTGGGAGGCGCACAGCTCCACCCCGGTCTCCCGGCGCAGCCGCCGGTAGGCGGACAGGGCCCGCTCCAGGTCCTCCCCCTTCAGGCTCCGCCCCGCGGTGACGATGGAGAAGCGGCGGGCCCCTGCCGCCTCATCCCGGCGGCAGGCCGCCAGGATCTCATCTTCCGCCAGGAAGGGGTATTCCTCCGCCTGGGTGCGGTAGTGGCAGGACTGGGCGCAAAATTTGCAGTCCTCTCCGCACTGGCCGCTGCGCCCATTGACAATGGTGCACAGGTCGGCCCGGCTGCCGCACAGGGCGGACCGGATCCGGTCCGCCCCCCGGCACAGCGCCTCCAGCTCCGCCTCCACCAGGGGGAGGGCCTCCTCCCGGCTGCCCAGCCGCCGGCCCGCAATAATTTCTTCTGCCAAACTGTTCACAGGAACTCCTCCATATCGTAAACCTTATTCTATTTGCAGTATACTTTTTTTCTCTCATTGTCAACTATAATATTCTTTTAGTTTACAAATATCTCCCACCCCTGGTTTCCCTGAGCCGTATTTTGCATTTTGTTCCCTCCGCTATAATAGAGCCTGAGGCGGGCCACACAGCCCTGCCCATTCCCACTTTGAGAGAGCATATTCATGCGACGACTTTGCTTCAGACGCGGCCTCCGCCGCGGTCCTGCTTACCATGACCCTGTCCCTGGCTCCTCCCCGCCTCCGCCGCCGACCCCCCTCCGGCGGCTTTGGGAGGTGCTCATCTCCGCCCAGGATACAGACGTCCCCCAGACCACCCTTCAGCTGTCCCTGTACGAGCGGAACAAGGATGGCCGTTTCCAGGCGGTGGACACGCTGGACTTTGACACTCCGGTCAACCGCGTGACCAAGGACGCGGAGTTCCACCTGATTCCCCAGACCGCCCAGGTCACCCTGACGGTGGACTACCTCACTGACCTGAACGGGGATGGGCTGTATGAGCTGCTCAGCAGCCAGGAGGCCCCGGTGTGTGACGTGCTCACCTCTTCCGGCGTGCTCACCGCCGCCAGCAGCGGCGTCTCCACCACTCTGACGGCTGGAACGACCTACACCCTTACCGCCGCCAGCCTGCTCAAGCGGGGCCAGGCCGCCATTCAAGACCGCACCGCCAGCGGCAGCGCCAGCCACCTCTCCGGCATGACCGGAGGCCAGACCGCCGCCGACTCCATCCTCTATATGATCACTGTGAACTACCACTCCGCCCGCGACAACGCGGACTATGAGCTGTGCTACTACCTCAATCTGTTCGACCAGCTTCCCGCCCCCTCCGCCGCCGATTATCAGGATGTCCCGCCCGGCGCATGGTATTACGGCGCGGTGGACTATGTGGTTTCTCAGGGCCTGCTCTCCGGCTCCAGCCGCAGCCACTTCTCTCCGGAGCAGCCCCTGAACCGAGCCATGCTGGCTCAGGTCCTGTTCCAGCTGGCCGGACAGCCGGACGGCGGCCTGACGCACTTTACCGATGTGCCTGACACCGCTTGGTGCTATTCCGCCGTCTCCTGGGCCGTCTCCCGGGACATTATGAGCGGTGTGGACGGCGAGACCTTCGCCCCCGAGCGCCCGCCCACCCGGCAGGAGCTTGCCCTCACCCTCTTCCGCTATGCCAAGGAGGCCGGACTGGATACCAAAAAGCGCGCCGAACTGACCCCCTACTCCGACGCCGACCAGGTGGCCGGCTGGGCCCGGGAGGCCGTGGAGTGGGCAGTGGCCCAGGGCCTGCTGGCCGGCCGCAGCGCCGGAGGCGTCCAGACCCTCGCCCCGCTGGGCACTGTCACCCGGGCGGAATTCTCCGCCGTGCTCAAGACTCTGTGTGAGACCGTCCTGCCCAAGCAGTGACCGCCCCGCTCATCCCCGCGGTTTCGGCCGCGGGGATATTTTTTCTCCCTCCGTCTCCTTTTGGGGTTAAAGTCTGGAATATTTGTCCAAACTATTCATACCCTCAGGATACAGAGGCTCCCGCGCCCCCTCCGCTCCGGCGCGGCCCCGAGAAAGGAGACGCCCATGACCCACGCCCTGTTTTCCCCCCGCCGCCGGGAGCACGCTGCCCGGGAGGCGGAGCGCCAGGAGCTGCTGGCCTCTCTGGCCAGCACCCGCACCCTGATCCAGCAGGCCTATGGCGGCTTCAACACCGTCAGCGACAGCGACCTCATCGAGTCCTATGTCTTTGAGATCAAGGCCCTCCAGTCCCGGTACGACTATCTGCTCCGCCGGGTCAAAGAGCTGGAGTGCGCCCCGTGACCGGGGCCTCCACCCCTTGGCTGGCACTGGGGCTGCTCCTGCTGGCCGGGCTGGCCCTGCTCCGCCGCCCCCTGGGCCAGTTGCTCCGGCTGGCGGTGCGCTCCTCCGTGGGGCTGGCCGTTCTGGCCTTGTTCAGCCAAGTAAGTCCCCTCATCGGCGTCAGTCTGGGAGTCAACCCGATCAACGCCCTGGTGCTTGGGGTCCTGGGGGCCCCCGGCTTCGGCCTTCTGCTGATGCTCCAGTGGGCCCTGCGCTAGTCCTTTGCTTTTTCTCAGCCTCCATGCTATAATGGCCGTCGGCGGGTGTTCTGACGCCTGTTAAGGAGCGCGAGAGAAGGAGAGGACGATCCCTATGAAGCTGGAAAACGATCTGCGCAGCGACCCCATCCGGCCGCTGGTCCTGCGCATCGCCATCCCCAGTATGCTGGCCCAGTTCGTCAGCGTGCTGTACAGCGTGGTGGACCGGATGTACATTGGAAACATCGCCCAGGTGGGCAGCCTGGCTCTGGCGGGGGCCGGCGTGTGCGGACCCATCGTCACTATGCTCGGCTCGGTGGCCTTCTGGGTGGGGGTGGGCGGCTCCCCCCTCATCAGCATCCGCATGGGTGAGGGGCGGCAGGAGGAGGCCCGGCGCGTCCTGGCCAACTGCTTCCTGCTCCTCACCTGCCTGGCCCTGGCGCTGACAGGGCTGGCCTATGCCACCCGGCGCCCCGCCCTTCTGCTGTTCGGCGCCAGCCCGGAGACCCTGCCCTATGCCATGGACTACTACTCCTATTACCTCACCGGCACGGTATTTGCCCTGCTGTCCACCGGGATGAACCAATTCATCATCTGCCAGGGTTTTGCCAAGAAGGGAATGCAGTCGGTGATGCTGGGGGCGGTGCTCAATATCATTCTGGACCCGGTCTTTATCTTCCTGCTGGACCTGGGCGTCAAGGGGGCGGCCATCGCCACCGTGCTCAGCCAGCTGGCAAGCTGTCTGTTTGTGCTTCGTTTTCTGTTCGGTCCGATTCCGCCGGTGCGCATCACCTTCGGCGGATACAGCCTGCGGACCATGCTGCGTATCCTGCTCACCGGCCTGACCCCCTTTGTCATCATTGCGGTGGATAATATGATGATCATCGCCCTCAACGCGGTGCTCCAGCGGTACGGCGGCCCGGAGCAAGGGGACCTGCTGGTAGCCGCGGCCACCGTCGCCCAGAGCTTCATGCTGGTGGTCACTATGCCTCTGGACGGCATCGCTGCCGGGACAGCCTCTATCCTGGGGTACAACCTGGGGGCCGGCCAGCCCAAACGCATCCTGGAGGCCCAGAAGTACACCCTGCTCCTCTCCCTGGCCTATACCACCACTCTGTGCCTGATGGGGCTTCTGCTGGCCGCCCCCTTCACCCATATTTTTACACCGGATCCTCAGATTTCTGCCCTGGCCGTGACTGTCATCCGCATCTTTTCCATCGGTGTGATCCCACTGGCGGTGCAGTACACCATTGTAGAAGGACTGAACGGCATGGGGATGATGCAGTTTTCCCTCCCCCTGTCCTTCTTCCGAAAGGCTGTCTATTTCGCGGCCCTGTTCACTCTGCCCGCCACCTTCGGTGCGGCGTCCACCTTCTGGGCGGAACCCATCTCCGACCTGATACCACCTCTGGTCACCGCGCTTTTTTACTGGCGGAAGCTGGGCTGGATCCAGGAACAGGCCCTGAGCCACCGGACGGCCCAGGATTCCAGCAATGTCTCCATCACGCACTGAACCGGACGCTCCACGGGACGTCCGGTTCCATTTTTGTATGAAAAACCGGGGTGCGTTCCAGTGGAAACGCACCCCGGTCAGCTTGTCAAAGAACGCCAGTTCTCAAACCACGAGGACTGGCGTTTTATCATTAAACGGGGCAAAAATCATGATATAGGAAGCAAAATTAGAAGCATTCCACTTCCAAATAGCAATCTTTTTGAGATTCATGGCAGCATATTTAAGCCTCACCCAAGCAGAAACCCGGGCCAGCCCTCGGTGGTGCGTATAACGCATGGCGTGCTTTTCTTTTGCATCAGCAAAACACGCTCTATGGTCTCTTTTCATGGCATAGAGTTCCTTGCCACGTTCGGTTTTTCTCAAATGTTCGACCAAATCGAGATATTCCTGCCAGATATGAGTTGTGAGTATCCGCTGTCCGCTTTCATTTGCGCCACAAACAGTTCTGCAGGGACAGTCTTTGCAGATTTTGGGTGAGCTGCGGTAAGTCCGTTTCCCTTCTTTGCTTGTGGTCGTATGCCGCAGTTCATGTCCTCTGGGACAGGTAAAACTGTCTGTTGCCGCATCATAAGTAAAATCCCAAGGCTTAAATTTATCTTTCTTTCCCTTGTATCGGGTATAGGGAAGGATGGGAATTCTGCTGTGTTCCAGAACTTTCTTTGCAATCCAAGGTGTTTTGTATCCGGCATCCATCGTCACGAATTCGACTTCGGAAAATTTTTCTGTTACTTGGTCATATACCGCATCCCATGCCACACTGTCACTGACATTTCCGGCGGTTACTTCCACGCCAATACAATCCCGTGTTTATCGCAGGCCGTATGTGCTTCGTACGCAAACTGCCGCTCGCCTTTACAAACATTCCGCAGTCCGGGTCGGTTTTGGACACCGTTTTCTCAACCGTTCCTCCTCCGGAACTTCCTTTATTTTCGTCATCATCGTCATCGTTGACTTTCTTACCCAGTTTTCTCGTTCCTCGGATACCTCTTTGCGAAGCTGCTCCTCGTACACCTTCGCGGCTTTGGCGACCTGTTCCTTCTGCAACTTCTTTTATTCGCGGATGCTTTAATATGTGTTCCGTCGATAAAATCATGCTTGGGTCTACCATCCGGTGTTCAGTGCTTTGTTCAAAATATGTGTAAAAATTTCTTCACCCAGCTCCGGGAAAGCGTTTGCAAAGGCATAACTTACGTTGCAAAGTGAGGAATCTCTTCCAGCAAGCTATATCCGAGAAACCAACGGTATGCTGCGTTTACTTGTATATCCCGGTACGTCTGACGTAAGGACGCGATCCCAAACAAATGCTGAATTAGAACCATCTTGATCAACACTACAGGATCTGTTCCTGGACGCCCGTTGTCTGCGCAATAATATGGACTTAACCGCTCATATAGCCAGTCATAATCCATGACTCTTTCTACTTTTCGGAGCAGATGGTCTGGGGGGACTAATGCATCCACATCCACCATCACTATATCTTTTCGAGAATTCTTTTATAGCAGAAGAACCCCGCCGCTGGCGAGGTTCTTTGACAGACTGGAGAGCCAAACATGACTAGCCGTCATGTTTGGCTCTTTTTATAAGGGCGCATGGCGGCATAGAGGGAGGATGACGCCATGCTGCGCCGGATGCTGTCCCCGCCTGATCTGATAAGGGCCAGCCGCTCAAAAAAAGCCCGATCCATTCGTTGGACAGGTTCGGCCATGAGTATGAACTATACCATATAAACAAACTTCATATCGCTTGTTACTGCGCCCGGTGGGTCTGTGACCTGCCGGGCGCTTTTTATCGTTTCCTGCGGTCAGAATGGCTGGCCGTTGCTTTTCTCAAATTTTCTTCAAAAAGGAGGCGTTTAGCGGGCAGAACACGCTCTCGCAGGATTGGTAGTAGCGGAAAGGGAGAGAACCACCTGATCCCCCCACGGAAAGGGGGTGAAACTGATGGAATCTAACCCCCGCGACTATGGCGAGCAATGCCGGTTCGATGCTTTTTGCAAGAAGGTGTTGCGAAACGAGGCCAGAGCCTACCTGCGGAACATGAAACGACAAAGAGAGCGTGAAGCCTTCTTTAGCGACTTGTCCCAGGCGGAACTGGACAAGCTCTGTGTCATGGATTGTTACCCCAGCGACAGCATTGTGTTCTCGTCGCACGGCTACGATCTACATATCGACAACGAGCTTGTGGCCGAGGCTTTCTCTACTTTGCCGCAGATGGAGCAGAGCATTTTGATTTTGCACTGCACCCTGGACCTGGCAGACGGTGAGATCGGCAATCTCGTTGGGATGTCCCGGAGCGCCGTTCAGCGGCACCGAACGAGGGCGCTGCAGGAGCTGCGCGAAGCATTGTCGGCGCTGATTCCGAAAGGAGGCTGAGGAAGATGACAGAGCCCATTCACAAGGGAAAGGATCTGCCGCCCGTTTGGGTGATCCATGCGGCCTCCGGCGGTGACGGCGAGACCATGGAGCGAGTGCTGCAGTACTACGACGACTATATGAGCCGTCTGTGCACCCGCACCCTCTATGACAAGGACGGAACCCCTCATGTGTGCGTGGATATCTACATGAAGTGTTGTCTGGAAATCCGACTGATTCAGGCTGTCGTTCGGAAATAACTGCACCAGCCCAAGTGTCGGCGGACGGTTTCCCCTTTCTGCGCCCGTCGACAACTTGGGCTGGATACATTTTTCTATGCGAGAGGAGAGGAAGGCGATCCATGAAAGAAAAGCCTGCACCCCCAGATATCCCGAAGCAGAACCAAGTACAACTTGAAAAAATGACCTATCACTTCGGCAACAGGGCGTTTGTTGTAGAGCCTGTTTTCAAAGAGGAAAGCCCGGATACCCTGGGCAGCGTCCTCCTTCGATTGATGAAGGCCGAACATGAGAAACTATAAACTCTCCATACTCGGCTGATGCGGGCAGAGGACAGCGGTATAAAGGAGGACTTATGAGACAGTCGAATAACAAAAAATCCCGTGATGTGACCGCTTTCCTCTACGAGCGGCTTTCCCGTGACGATAATCTGGAGGGTGAGAGTTACAGCATCGGCAATCAGAAAAAGCTGTTGACCAAAGTGGCGAAGGGGAAAGGCTACACCAACCTGGTCCACTTCCTGGACGATGGCATTTCCGGCGTCACAATGGACCGCCCTGGTTTTGTGGAGATGATCCGGCAGCTTGAGCAGGGGCGGGCCGCCGCAGTATTTGTCAAAGACCTTTCCCGCTTGGGCCGTAACTACATCGAGGTCGGCAGGCTGACCGAGGAATTTTTCCCGGAGCATGACATTCGCCTGGTGGCGGTATCCGACAATATCGACACCGCCGAGGGCGAGAGCGAGTTGGCGCCGATCCGCAACCTGTTCAATGAGTGGTACGCCCGCAACATCAGCAAGAAACGGCGTATCAGCAACAAGATCAAGGGGAATGCAGGTGAACCGATGGGCCAGCCTCCCCATGGTTACATCAAAGACCCCAACAATCCGAAACGATGGATTGTGGACGATGAAGCCGCCCAGGTGGTTCGGCGGATTTACAGTATAACCCTGGAGGGCTACGGGACAGCGCAGATCGCCACGCAGCTTGAACGGGATGAAATCCTTACCCCGCGTGCCTATTGACTGAAAAAGGGCATCAAGCGCCCCAGAAAGGGCAAGCAGCAACCCGTTACCAAGTGGAACAGTTCCACCGTAACCAAAATCCTGTCTTTGCAGGAGTATTGCGGCGACATTCTCAACTTCAAGACCTATTCTAAATCCTACAAGAACAAAAAGAGGTTGGAGAATGACCGTGAAAATTGGGTCATCTTCAAGGACGTCCACGAGCCGATCATCGAACGGTCCGTATTTGAGCAGGTACAGCAGAAGCGGGGAAAAATCCGCAAGCGCCGCACCAACGAAGGCGAGCACAATATGTTCTCCGGCCTGCTGGTCTGTGCCGACTGCAGCAGCAACCTTCACTTCCACTTCAATCAGGGAAACCCGGAGATCAAGTATTTCAACTGCTCCAACTATAAGGGCAACCGTGGGAGCTGTACTTCCACCCACTATGTCCGAGTGGATTTTCTGGAACAGGTGGTGCTTGGCGAGATACGGCGCCTGACGAAGTTCGCCAGCCTCTATGAGGACGAATTTCTGAAAGCGGTGATCTGGCACTCCCAGCAAGCGACGGAGACCGACCGCAAGCTGAAGGAGAAGGAATTGAAAGCCCTGCTTGCACGAGACGAAGAACTGGACGGACTGTTTGAACGCATCTATGAGGACAATGTTTCCGGCAAGCTCTCCGATGACCGTTTTGCGAAAATGTCCAGACGGTATGAGGACGAGCAAAAAGAGCTGGTGGAGAAAATCAAAAAACTCCGCTCCGAAATCGAGAAGCAGAGCAGCCAAGCCATGACCACGGATATGTTCATCTCTTTGGTGCGAAAGTACACCCGCGCACGTAAGCTCACGCCCCGGATGCTCAACGAGTTGGTTGAGAAAATCGAAGTTTACAATGCCGAGAAAATTGATGGGGCGTGGGAGCAGCGGCTTCGCATCCATTATAACTGCGTGGGAGAAATCACAATCCCTAAAATGCTGCCGCTGCCAATTCCTGATGTGACCGTCAATACCCGGAAGGGTGTGTTCGTCAACTACGCCCCAGCAGAGATCGCCGGATAAAAACAAAAAAGACGAGTGTTCTTACAGCTTTTCAAATGCTATAAGAACACTCGTCATGGTACGGCTGAAGGGATTCGAACCCCCGACCTTTTGGTTCGTAGCCAAACACTCTATCCAACTGAGCTACAGCCGCATCTGCAATTTTGAACCCGTCTCCCTGACGGCTTGATTAGTATAGCATAGGAGACTGGGTTTGGCAAGCCTTTTTTTGAAAAAATTCAAAAAATTTTTGCAAGGCAGAAAATGTGCTCCAAATCGGCTTTTTTCGCGAGTCAGTTGGGAAAAAAAGGATTTTTTTGTGCAGAGAAAAGAAAAGTCGTTGACCGGAGGGGGCAGGGCTGGTAAAATGAAAGCCATGCGGTCCCGGCATAGGCGGAGCCCGGCCTGTGGAGAGACCGTGGGATGACAAGGAGGTTTTGTGTGTGGAGAAACGAGAGAGCTTTTCCTCCCGGCTGGGTTTTCTGCTGATCTCAGCAGGCTGCGCCATCGGGCTTGGAAACGTATGGAGATTTCCGTATATCACGGGTAAATATGGCGGTGCGGCCTTTGTGCTGGTCTACTTGCTGTTTCTGGTGATCATGGGCCTGCCGGTCATGGTAATGGAGTTCGCGGTGGGCCGGGCCAGCCAGCGGAGCATTGCCCTGTCCTTCCAGACGCTGGAGCCCAAGGGCAGCAGATGGCACCTGTACAGCTGGGTTGGTATTGCGGGCAACTATCTGCTGATGATGTTTTATACCACGGTGGCCGGCTGGCTGCTCCTCTACTTTGCCAAGATGGCAAAGGGGGATTTTGCCGGGCTGGATTCTGTGGGGGTAGCCAACGAGTACTCCTCTTTGATGCAGGAGCCTGGACTGATGACCGTATTCATGGTGGTCGTGGTGCTGCTGTGTATGCTGGTCTGCTCCCGGGGACTTCAGAACGGAGTGGAAAAGGTCAACAAGGCCATGATGCTCTGCCTGCTGTTGGTGATGGTGGTGCTGGCCTTCCGCTCGGTGACCTTGGACGGCGCTGCCGAGGGCCTGAAATTCTATCTCAAGCCCGACTTTCACAATCTGATGTATGATGCCAATGGGAACATGATCCTGGGCGAGGCCATCTTTGCCGCCATGGGTCAGGCGTTCTTCACCCTCTCCCTGGGCATTGGCGCCCTGGCCATCTTTGGCAGCTAGGTCCGGGTGGGTGTGCTGGATACCTTTGTGGCCTTTACGGCGGGCCTGATCATTTTCCCGGCCTGCTTTGCCTTTGACGTGGCCCCCGATGCGGGCCCCAACCTGATTTTCATCACCCTGCCCAACGTCTTTAATGAGATGCCCATGGGCCGGCTGTGGGGCTCCCTGTTTTTCGTGTTCATGTCCTTTGCGGCTCTGACCACGGTGATCGCAGTCTTTGAGAACATCCTGTCCTTCTCTATTGAGAAATGGGGCTGGAGCCGGAAGAAAGCGGTGCTGGTCAACCTGGTTGCCATTCTGATCCTGTCCATGCCCTGTGTGCTGGGCTTTAACGTCCTCTCCGGGATCCAACCCTTCGGCGAGGGATCTGCCATTATGGATCTGGAGGACTTTATTGTCAGCAACAATATCCTGCCTCTGGGATCTCTGGTCTATCTGCTGTTCTGCGTCTCCCGCCGCGGCTGGGGCTGGGAAAGCTTCCTGGCGGAGGCCAACACAGGCAGCGGATTGAAATTCCCCAGAGGGGTGCGGTTTTATGTGACCTATGTTCTGCCCCTGATCGTGTTGTTCATCTTTGTGATGGGCTATTGGGACAAGTTCTTTTGAGTAGAGCTTTGTCCGGCCATCTGGAAGTGCCCCGCCGGTTCTGTTGGATCGGCGGGGCGCTGTCATGTCCGCCTGCGGCGGGCCGGACGGGGCTCCTGCTCCACCAGAATGATGTCCTCCCCGAACCGGCGGACCCGGTCCCAGGGGATATAGCGGTCTTCCTCCCGGCCCAGCAGGCCGAACAGCCGCCGCCGCCCGGGCAGCACCAGAGCCCGGACCTGGCCGCTCTCCAGATCCACTTCCAGGTCCTCCACATAGCCGAAGCGGCTTCCGTTTTGTACATCCACCACTTCCTTCCAGCGCAGCTCAGCGATCCTCGTCCGCATTCCCTCGCCCCCCTGAGGATAGATATGCCGCCCCGGGGCTGTCCTATGACGTCGGGCGGGCCTTCTATCCGGGGATACAACGGCATATAGTAGCACAGCAGACCCAAAATGCGGGGGAGTTGTTGCTGTGTGAAAGGAAATATGGAAGAGCGGGCCTGTCAGCTGGCCCTTTACATCATAGAAAACAAGGCGACGGTGCGTGCCGCAGCCCAGAAATTCAAGATCAGCAAGAGTACGGTGCACAAGGATCTGTCAGAACGTCTCCCGGCGTTCAACCGGCCCCTGTACCTCCAGGCCAAGCAGGTTTTGGAGGAAAACAAGGCGGAGCGGCACATCCGGGGCGGGCTGGCAACGAGAAAGAAATATAAAGGAGAGTAAGGGACTGTGCCGCAAGTGGCTTCTCCACTTGCGGCACAGTCAGCTTTTTGCCGGAAGAAGCACTCAGACCTTTTCCGACAGGTTGGGGGCAGGACTTGTGCCCCGCCTTCAGCCTGTCGAAAGAGTCCGGCAGAAGCTGGGCTTTTTCATTTATATGGGGTAAAATGAGGAGGAGGGAGTGATGGGAGAAGCTGAAACATTGACCTGCCACACTACCAACCGGGACGGATACCGGGAATATAAAATTGATCTCAAGATTTGTGCCGACTGTTCCACCCGCCATCTGTGCACCCATTCCAAAGACTGCGCAAAGACTGTACAGAGGTCTGTCCCAGGTATCCAACCGGGTGAAGATTAAATTTGCTGCCATGAATCTGAAAAAACTGGCCATTTGGCTATGGATGGAGAAGCTTGCTCCGTTCGTCCGGATCCTGCTTCGGCCTATATATGCCAGAAACCCAGTCTACGCACGAAGGGTAGATCGGGTTTTTCGACAGGCTGAGCGTTCCTGCCCATTGGACAGGAGAGCGCTTCTTTTATTGGAGCCGGATCAGCCTCCGGCCTTTTTTCGTTTGGCGGCCAGATAGCGGTCCTCCTCGCTGAAGATGCAGCCGCAGTATTTCTGCATATAGAAGCCGTGCTCCCGGGCGAATTCCTGTCCAGCCTGAAACAGGGGGCGGAAGTCCCGGTCCAGGAATTCCACGCCGTAGCGCGCCCCCATGGCCTGAGCGGTGGCCCGGATGGCCTCGTGGTTCTGATAGGGGGAGATGAGCAGGGAGGTGGTGAAGCTGTCAAAGCCATGCTCGGCGGCATAGCGGGCGGTCTCCTCCATCCGCACCTGATAGCAGTAGGCGCACCGCCCGTCGATGTTGTCCGCCACATGAGTGATGAAGCCGCGCAGGTCATAGGTCCCGCCGATGACCAGTTTCATAGCGATCTCCTTGGCATACTCCTCCAGGGTGTGCTTCCGGGCCTGGTACTCGGTATAGGGGTGGATATTGGGGTTGAACCAGAAGCCAGTGACCCCGATCCCCTCCTCACGGAGGGCAGCGATGGGCCGGTTGGCGCAGGGTGCGCAGCAGATATGCATCAATGTATTCATGGGAAAACTCTCCTTATACCGGATCCAGGATGGTAACCGCCAGTCCCTTCCGCAGGGCATAGGCCAGAGTCTGGGCGGTGCCTCCCTTGGGTACCCCGTCATACACGGCCAGCAGCCGGGCGGAGCGGTCCACCATATAACGGTTGCGGCGCATCATGCACCAGCGGTCGTACTGGTGCTGGACCAGGGTCTCATAATCGCACCGCTCCAAAATGCTCTGATACCGCCGCTGCTCCTCCTGTGGCCAGCGGCTGGCCTGGCTCTCACAGGGGCGGGCGGCCTCCAGGGTGACGCCGGAGCGGCGCTCCCGCAGGGCGAGCACGGCCTCGGCGAAGTACAGGTCGGCCCCCCGGGCCATGCCGCAGATGAAGTGGCGGGTCCCCGCGTCGTACTCCGCCTCCAGGGCGGCGGCCAGGCGGGCCTTCAGGTCTGTGCAGCGGGGGTCGTCCTCCCGGACGCCCCAGGGCAGCTTGTCCGGCCGGTGTCCGGTGAAGCAGCAGGTCACAGCTTGTTCCAAGGCTCCCGCCTCCTCTCACAGTGACGTACGGCGGGGCTTCCCCCGTCTGGCGGTAGTTATTCTATCGGAAAAACTGGGAGAAGTCAACTGGAGTCCCGGTGGAGAAGAGGCTTGCCAAGGGGGGCGTGAGGTGGTATACTGAGGGAGAATCAAACATCTGTACCAGAGGAGGGGAGCCCATGACACTGATCCTGTGTGTGGATGACCGGGGAGGACTGTCGTTCAACGGGCGGCGGCAGAGCCAGGACCGGAGGGTCCGGGAGGACCTGCTGACCATGGCCGCCGGCGGGGCGCTGTGGATGGACGATTACTCCCGCCGGCAGTTCACAGAGCCGGAGGCCGCCGCCATCCGGGTGGACCGGGACCCCGCCGCCCGGGCGGCGGAGGGGGACGGGCTGTGCCTGCTGGAGCTCCAGGACCCGAAGGCGGCTCTGGGGTGGGCGGACCGGCTGGTCCTGTACCGCTGGGGACGGCACTATCCCGCAGACCGGAGGCTGGACCTTCCGCCGGAGGGCTGGCGGCTGGAGGGACAGACGGAGTTCCCCGGCCGCTCCCACGACATGATTACAAAGGAGATCTACGTCAAATGAAACGAATCAAGCAAGCCGCCTTATCTCTGCTTCTGCTGCTGTGCCTGCTGCTGTCCGCCTGCGGGACGGCCGCTCCCGCCCCGTCCTTCGACCTGGAGGACATCCCGGAATTTTCCGGCGAGCCCTATGTGGTGCTGGAGGACAACCGGCCAAATTTTCCGGAAGAGGAGTGGTCGGCGGAGCCCTTTGAGGAGTACAGTCCCCTGGACAGCCTGGGCCGGTGCGGACCGGCCTATGCCTGTGTGGGTCTGGAGACCATGCCCACCGAGGAGCGGGGCTCGATCGGACAGGTGAAGCCCTCTGGCTGGAAAACCGCCAAGTACGACAATGTGGACGGGAAGTACCTGTATAACCGCTGCCACCTGCTGGGCTTTCAGCTCACTGGGGAGAACGCCAACGAGGAGAACCTGATCACCGGCACCCGCTACCTCAATGTGGAGGGGATGCTCCCCTTTGAAAACCTGGTGGCCGACTATGTGAAGGAGACGGAGAATCATGTTCTCTACCGGGTCACCCCAGTGTTCCAGGGGGATGAGCTGGTGGCCCGGGGGGTGGAGATGGAGGCTTTCTCTGTGGAGGACCGGGGGGAGGGCGTATATTTCCACGTCTACTGCTATAACAACCAGCCGGGGATCTCCATCGACTATGCCACCGGGGAGAGCCGCCTGGCCTCGGAGCCGGCGGGAGAGGACGGGTCCGGGACCGCGGAGACCTACATCCTGAACACCAAGTCCAAAAAGTTCCATCTGCCCGGCTGCTCCGGCGCGTCGGATATGAGCCCGTCCAACCGGGAGGAGTTTGCCGGAGACAGGCAGGAGCTGCTGGATCAGGGCTATACGCCCTGCGGCATCTGCAAGCCATAAAACCGCGTAACCTGGCGGCCCCATAGCGGGGCCGCCAGGTTTCAGCTTGTCAAAGAACGCCAGTTCTCAAACCACGAGGACTGGCGTTTTATCATTAAACGGGGCAAAAATCATGGTATAGGAAGCAAAATTAGAAGCATTCCACTTCCAAATAGCAATCTTTTTGAGATTCATGGCAGCATATTTAAGCCTCACCCAAGCAGAAACCCGGGCCAGCCCTCGGTGGTGCGTATACCGCATGGCGTGCTTTTCTTTTGCATCAGCAAAAACACGCTCTATGGTCTCTTTTTTCATGGCATAGAGTTCCTTGCCACGTTCGGTTTTTCTCAAATGTTCGACCAAATCGAGATATTCCTGCCAGATATGAGTTGTGAGTATCCGCTGTCCGCTCTCATTTGCGCCACAAACAGTTCTGCAGGGACAGTCTTTGCAGATTTTGGGCGAGCTGCGGTAAGTCCGTTTCCCTTCTTTGCTTGTGGTCGTATGCCGCAGTTCATGTCCTCTGGGACAGGTAAAACTGTCTGTTGCTGCATCATAAATAAAATCCCAAGGCTTAAATTTATCTTTCTTTCCCTTGTATCGGGTATAGGGAAGGATGGGAATTCTGCTGTGTTCCAGAACTTTCTTTGCAATCCAAGGTGTTTTGTATCCGGCATCCATCGTCACGAATTCGACTTCGGAAAATTTTTCTGTTACTTGGTCATATACCGCATCCCATGCCACACTGTCACTGACATTTCCGGCGGTTACTTCCACGCCCAATACAATCCCGTGTTTGTCGCAGGCCGTATGTGCTTCGTACGCAAACTGCCGCTCATGTGCCCCCTTTACAAACATTCCGCAGTCAGGGTCGGTTTTGGACACCGTTTTCTCAACCGTTCCTCCTCCGGAACTTCCTTTATTTTCGTCATCATCGTCATCGTTGACTTTCTTACCCAGTTTTTTTCGTTCCTCGGCGACCTCTTTACGAAGTTGCTCCTCGTACACCTTCGCGGCTTTGGCGACCTGTTCCTTCTGCAACTTCTTTTTATTCGCGGATGCTTTAATATGTGTTCCGTCGATAAAATCATGCTTGGTCTACCATGCGGTGATTCAATGCCTTGTTTAGAATATGTGCAAAGATTTCTTCACTCAGCTCCGGGGGAAAGCGTTTGCAAAAGGCATAACTTACCGTTGCAAAGTGAGGAATCTCTTCCAGCAAGCTATATCCGAGAAACCAACGGTATGCTACGTTTACTTGTATATCCCGGTACGTCTGACGTAAGGACGCGATCCCAAACAAATGCTGAATTAGAACCATCTTGATCAACACTACAGGATCTGTTCCTGGACGCCCGTTGTCTGCGCAATAATATGGACTTAACCGCTCATATAGCCAGTCATAATCCATGACTCTTTCTACTTTTCGGAGCAGATGGTCTGGGGGGACTAATGCATCCACATCCACCATCACTATATCTTTTCGAGAATTCTTTCTCCAATTTTCCATCCTTAGCCCCCCTTTTTCTCTATTATACCAGAAAAACCTCGCCACCGGCGGAGGTTCTTTGACAAGCTGTAACCTGGCGGCCCCATAGCGGGGCCGCCAGGTTTCTTTCTGAAAGCTTTCAACAGTGAAAGATTTCAGAAAGGGTCTGGAAAGATTCCTGTGGTATCATAGAGGCAGACGGGGCGGCCCGGGCTGCCCCGCCGCCAGACCCAGAGAAAGGAATGATCGATATGACGGTGTTGGAGACACGGGATCTGAAAAAATATTACGGAGCGGGGGACACCCTGGTCAAGGCCCTGGACGGGGTGGACCTCCAGGTGGAAAACGGGGAGTTCGTGGCCATCGTGGGCACCTCAGGGAGCGGGAAATCCACCCTGCTCCACATCCTGGGCGGGCTGGACCGGCCTACCGGGGGCTCTGTGCTGGTGGATGGGAAGGACATTTTCTCTCTGAAGGACGAGGAACTGACCATCTTCCGGCGGAGGAAGATCGGGTTTGTGTTCCAGGCCTATAACCTGGTGCCAGTGCTCAGCGCCTATGAAAATATCATCCTGCCCATCCAGCTGGACGGGGGCCGGGTGGACAAGGACTATGTGGGCCGGGTCATCGAGGCCCTGGGGCTGGAGCAGCGGCTGAACAGCCTGCCCAGCCAGCTCTCCGGCGGCCAGCAGCAGCGGGTGGCCATCGCCCGTGCTCTGGCGGCCAAGCCGGCCATTATCCTGGCCGACGAGCCCACCGGAAACCTGGACTCCAAGACCAGCCAGGACGTGCTCTCCCTGATGAAGATCACCAGCCAGAAATTTGCCCAGACCATGGTGATGATCACCCACAATGAGGAGATCGCCCAGACGGCCGACCGCATCGTCCGGATCGAAGACGGGCGGATCGTGGTGCGGTAAGGGGGCCCCGGCATGAATGTAGCAAACAGAAAGTGGATCCGCCGCCTCAGCTGGAAGAGTCTTCGGGCGGCCAGGACCCGGAACCTCGTTGCCGTGCTGGCCATCGCCCTGACCACGGTGCTCTTCACCGCCCTGTTCACCATCGCCCTGTCCATCAACGATGGATTCCAGCAGGCCAACTTCCGCCAGGTGGGAGGCTGGTCCCACGGCGGCTTCAAATACCTGACGGAGGAGCAGTTCCTCCAGCTGCGGGACGATCCCCTCATCCAGGAGTGGGGGCTGCGGCGCTTTGTGGGGATGCCTGTGGAGGTCCCCTTCAACAAGTCCCATGTAGAGGTGGGCTACTCCGACCCCAACCAGGCCCACTGGATGTACTGCGACCCGGTGGTGGGCCGCCTGCCGGAGGAGGGGACGGACGAGGCCGCCACCGACACCCGGGTGCTGGAGCTGCTGGGGATCACGCCGCAGCTGGGGGCGGAGTTCACTCTCACCTTTGAGGTGGACGGCCATGAGACGACCCAGGCCTTCACCCTGTGCGGCTGGTGGGAGTATGACGAGGCCGTCACCGCCAGCCACGTCCTCATTCCCCAGAGCCGTGTGGAGGCTGTCCTGTCGGAGACAGGGGTCACCCCGCCGGGGGCGGACGGCATGACCGCGACCTGGAACATGGATGTGATGCTGAAAAGCGGCTCCCGCCAGATCGCCCAGGACCTGGAACAGATTTTGGAGCATCACGGCTATCAAAACCAGAGCCGGACGGCGGGGGATAACTACATCGACACCGGCGTCAACTGGGGCTATACCGGGGCGCAGTTCTCTGAAAATCTGGATCTGCCCACATTGCTGGCGGTGGCCGCCCTGGCGCTGCTCATCGGATTTACCGGCTATCTCATCATCTACAACGTGTTTCAGATCTCGGTCACCAATGACATCCGCTTTTATGGGCTGCTCAAGACCATCGGCACCACCCCGCGCCAGCTGCGGCGCATCATCCGCCATCAGGCTCTGGCTCTGTCACTGGCGGGGATCCCCCTGGGGCTGGCGGCTGGCTGGCTGGTGGGTGGACAGCTGACCCCGGTGGTCATCGCCCAGCTGGACGGTGTGGTGAGCGTGGTGTCCGTGGATCCGGTCATCTTCCTGCTGGCCGCTCTCTTCTCTCTGGTGACGGTATTCCTCTCCTGCCGGAAGCCGGGCAGGATGGCCGGCCGGGTGTCTCCGGTGGAAGCGGTGCGCTATACAGAGGGGACAGCCGGAAAGAAAACGCGGGCCCGCCGGGCCTCCGGCGGGGTGTCTCTGCTGTCCATGGCCCGGGCCAACCTGGGACGCAGCCGAGTCAAGACCGCCGTCACCATCACCTCCCTGGCGCTGGCGGTGGTGCTGCTGAATGTGACCGCCACCTTTGCCAACAGCTTTGATATGGATAAATATGTCGCTAGCTTTACCGCCAGCGATTTCATCGTGGCGGACGCGGGCCAGTTTCAGACTGGCGGCGACTTCTTCAACAGCGAAATGTCCCTGCCGCAGGCTCTTGTCGATGAGATCGGCGCCCAGGGCGGCGTGACAGAGGGCGGAAAGGTCTACGGCAGGACCAGCCCGGTGGAGGAGTTCGTCACCGAGGAGTATTACCGCGCCAGCAAAAGCTGGTGGTACGACGCGGAGCAGATGGACAGCATGATCCACTTCAAGGACCGGAATGAGGCGGGGCTGCTGACAGATACCGCGCAGATCTACGGCATGGAGCCCTTTGCCCTGGACCACCTGAAGGTGCTGGAGGGGGACCTGTCCAAGCTGTATGAGCCGGGCGGAAACTATGTGGCCGCCGTGTACAGCGAAAACGACTACGGGGAGGCGGAGATGAACAGCCACTGGGCCAAGCTGGGGAGCAAGGTCACCCTGCGCTATGTGGAGGAGTATGAGTACTATGATCCGGACACCGGCGAGGTCTATCTGGAGGATACGGACCTGAGCCAGGTGAACTGGGCGTCCCGGGCCGTGAAGTACCGGGATGTGGAGTATGAGGTGGCCGCCCTGGTGACGGTGCCCCACGCCCTGAGCTACCGCTACTACGGCGCGGACGAGTTCGTGATGAACGACCAGACCTTTATCCGGGACACGGGGACGGACGGCGTGATGTACTACGCCTTCGATACCACCGATCAGGACAACGCCGCCATGGAAGCGTTTCTGGCCGATTACACGGAAAATGTAAATCCCCAGTTCGACTATGAGAGCAAGGCCACTTATGCCGCGGAATTTGAGAGCTTCCGCTCCATGTTCCTGCTGCTGGGCGGGGTGCTGAGCCTGATCGTGGGGCTGGTGGGGGTGCTGAATTTCTTCAACGCCATCCTCACCGGGATCATTACCCGGAAGCGGGAGTTCGCGGTCCTCCAGTCCATCGGCATGACGGGGCGGCAGCTCAAGACCACCCTGGTGTATGAGGGTCTGCTCTACGCCCTGGGGGCGGTGGCCGCGGCGCTGGTCCTGACTGTGGGGCTCTCCCCCTTGCTTGGGAAGGCGCTGGGCAGTATGTTCTGGTTTCTCACCTACCGCTTTACCGCGGTCCCCATCCTGCTGGTGGCCCCGGCCTTTGCCCTGCTGGGTGTGCTGGTGCCTCTGGGCGTGTACCGCTCCGCAGCGCGGCGGACCGTTGTAGAGCGTCTGCGGGAGGCGGAACAGGGAGGGTGACGTCTTTCACACGCGCTGTTGGCCCGCAGCCCGTAAACGGGCGGCCGCTGTTCTGCTGAGGGCTTTTGAGCGCTGATTTCTTGCGGCTTGCGTTACGCCACTCAAAACATAACCAATGCGAATAGCCCCCTCTGAAATCGAGTCTTTCAGAGGGGGCGTGTGTTGTAAAGGCGGTTAAAACTGATATTGGACGCTATTCTATAGGGATGGAAAACCGGCCTTCTGGCCAGCGGCGCTGACGCGCTGTACAAGCATTTTCACCCACAGAGAAAGCCTTAGCAGAGGGGCAATTCACTTGCCCTGAGCATTTAAAATGCCGAAACCCAAAAAGAAAGACACGACTTATGCCGTGTCTTTCTTTTTGGTCCGAGTGTCATCAAAGGATTGTGAAGACCCGGTAATATCAACGATTTCAAGCAGCCAGCAGGATGCTTTATACACTCAAACCATATAGTCGGAAACATCCCCCACCTTTTTCTATTTTCCAATGCATCAAACTGTGCTGTCGCAGACGGCCTGTTCTGTCGTGAAATAGACGGGCTGTTTTGTCGGTCATCGCCGGACATCATTGTCCGGCGCCGGTGCGTTTTGTCGCATAAGAGAAGGGGATGGCTCCAGCCATCCCTTCTCCGGTATTCAAGAAACCGCCCTCCAGGACGAGTTGTACCATCCGGTCATCAATAATGGCCCGGCGGTTTTGGTATGCGTAGACAAGAGACTGGGTACAGGCCCGGTTAATCAGTCTCGGGATGCCGGATGAGAAAGAGTGGACTGCTTTCATGGCGTCCTCAGAGAAGATTGCGTTGGGGTGTCCAGCATAGGTCAGTTGCTTCTCAATATAGGCTTTCGTCTGAGCGTATTCGTAAGGCATCAGAAAGCACTGAATATCAACCCTGTGGAGGATCGCTCTGTACGCTTGCAGCCGTAGTTTCTCCCATAGCTCCGTCTGGCCAGCCAAAATGAGTGCGAGGGGATTTTCAGAATCCATTTTGTAGTTGAGTAAAGCGGATTTCCTCCAGCATTTCCTTAGAGAGTAGATGCCCTTCATCCACAATCACAACCAGTTTTCGGTGTCCAACTCCACGCATAATTTCAATTTCGTGGTGCAGTAGATTCCTTGCGTCACCTCGGTAGAACCGTGTTTCACACCCAGCTGCTCCAGAAGACCGTTGTAGAAGTGTCTCGGGGTAAGTTTAGATTCAGAAAGGTAGAGTACGGTGTAATCTTGCCCATCTAAGACGCTTTTCAGGCGGCGCAGGCCGTTGTCTTCCCTGCCCGCATCCCCAACCACAAGAGCAAAAGCTGGCGGCTGGCAGCATAGAGCAGACGGTTATAGACTTCTTCGGTATCCTGGTCTTCATGAGATTGTCAACAGGAATTG
>SCPN01000573.1_pt1 | contig 68078 bp, 58 predicted proteins | sample 6106831 | NCBI WGS metagenome assembly SCPN01 (sample SAMN10720447, study PRJNA508395) | human gut metagenome | isolation source: Participant 1, 0 month
TGGCGATTGCTGACCTTGAGCAGAGCGAAGCCATCGGCGATCGCTTTGGCGTCTTTCGCTTTCCTGCCACTTTAGTGTTTACCGGCGGAAACTATCGCGGCGTGCTGAATGGTATTCACCCGTGGGCGGAACTGATAAACCTGATGCGCGGGCTTGTCGAACCGCAGCAGGAGCGTGCCTCATGAGCGAAACATTTTTCCATCTGCTGGGGCCAGGAACGCAACCGAACGATGACAGTTTCAGCATGAATCCACTGCCGATCACCTGTCAGGTGAATGATGAACCGAGTATGGCGGCCCTGGAGCAATGTGCTCACAGCCCGCAGGTGATTGCGCTGTTAAACGAGTTACAACATCAACTAAGCGAACGCCAACCGCCGTTGGGCGAGGTGCTGGCAGTCGATCTGTTAAATCTCAACGCCGACGATCGTCACTTTATCAATACGCTTCTCGGGGAAGGGGAAGTGTCAGTGCGCATTCAGCAGGCTGACGACAGTGAAAGTGAAATACAGGAGGCGATCTTCTGCGGATTATGGCGGGTGCGCAGACGTCGCGGCGAAAAGTTGCTGGAGGACAAACTGGAGGCTGGCTGCGCGCCGCTGGCGTTGTGGCAGGCGGCAACGCAAAATCTCTTGCCGACAGATTCGCTGTTACCGCCGCCCATTGATGGCCTGATGAATGGCCTACCGTTGGCGCATGAGTTACTGGCACATGTACGTAACCCCGACGCGCAGCCGCACAGCATTAATCTGACGCAATTACCCATCAGCGAGGCTGATCGGCTTTTTCTCTCACGTCTCTGTGGGCCGGGAAATATTCAGATTCGTACCATTGGCTATGGCGAGAGCTATATCAACGCCACGGGGTTACGCCATGTCTGGCATTTACGCTGTACGGACACCTTAAAAGGCCCGTTACTGGAAAGTTATGAAATCTGCCCAATACCGGAAGTGGTGCTGGCAGCGCCAGAAGATTTGGTCGACTCTGCGCAGCGGCTTAGCGAGGTATGTCAGTGGCTGGCGGAAGCTGCACCGACGTAAAAAGACGGTAAGTATCGCTTTCAGTCTTATGAATATCGCAATCGGCGAATACCTCTGGTCGTAGAGTTTCAGGATAAAGAGGGAGATCTACCATTATCGGGTTATTTTTCTCTCTTCGCCTACAGGAGTGCGCATGTGGGATGTCATTGATTTATCGCGCTGGCAGTTTGCTCTGACCGCGCTGTATCACTTTTTATTTGTACCCCTTACCCTGGGGCTGATTTTTTTGCTGGCTATCATGGAAACCATTTACGTGGTCACCGGCAAAACAATCTACCGCGATATGACGCGCTTCTGGGGTAAGCTCTTCGGTATCAATTTTGCTCTTGGCGTGGCTACCGGCCTGACCATGGAGTTTCAGTTTGGTACTAACTGGTCATTCTATTCCAACTATGTGGGCGATATTTTTGGCGCACCACTGGCGATGGAAGCATTAATGGCCTTCTTCCTCGAATCCACCTTTGTCGGGCTGTTCTTCTTCGGCTGGCAACGGCTGAATAAATACCAGCACCTGCTGGTGACGTGGCTGGTGGCGTTCGGTTCAAATCTCTCTGCGTTGTGGATATTGAATGCCAACGGTTGGATGCAATACCCGACCGGTGCGCATTTTGATATCGACACCCTGCGTATGGAGATGACCAGCTTCAGCGAGCTGGTCTTTAACCCGGTCAGCCAGGTGAAATTTGTGCACACCGTAATGGCGGGCTACGTGACCGGGGCCATGTTTATTATGGCGATCAGCGCCTGGTATTTACTGCGCGGACGGGAGCGCGATGTCGCATTACGTTCGTTTGCCATCGGTTCCGTCTTCGGTACTCTGGCGATTATCGGTACCCTGCAACTCGGAGACAGTTCTGCGTATGAAGTCGCGCAAGTACAACCGGTAAAACTGGCGGCGATGGAAGGGGAGTGGCAAACGGAACCTGCACCTGCACCGTTCCATGTGGTTGCCTGGCCGGAACAGGATCAAGAGCGTAACGCCTTTGCCATCAAAATTCCCGCGCTGCTAGGGATCCTCGCCACTCACTCATTAGATAAACCCGTGCCGGGTCTGAAGAATTTGATGGCTGAAACCTACCCACGCTTGCAACGCGGACGTATGGCCTGGCTGTTAATGCAGGAAATATCGCAAGGCAATCGTGAGCCGCATGTGTTGCAGGCATTCCGGGAACTGGAAGGTGACCTGGGCTACGGCATGTTGCTCTCCCGCTATGCGCCGGATATGAATCATGTCACAGCCGCACAGTACCAGGCGGCGATGCGTGGCGCGATACCTCAGGTTGCGCCGGTATTCTGGAGTTTCCGCATCATGGTGGGCTGTGGTTCCCTGCTGCTACTGGTGATGCTGATTGCGCTTGTCCAGACGCTGCGTGGCAAAATCGACCAGCATCGCTGGGTGCTGAAAATGGCGCTCTGGAGTTTGCCGTTGCCGTGGATTGCGATTGAAGCCGGGTGGTTTATGACCGAGTTTGGTCGTCAGCCGTGGGCGATACAGGACATCTTACCATTACCTCCGCACCTGGCTTTAACTACGGACAACTGGCTTTCTCACTGATCATGATCGTAGGGCTTTACACCCTGTTCTTAATCGCCGAAGTCTACCTGATGCAGAAATATGCCCGTCTGGGGCCGAGCGCGATGCAGAGTGAACAACCGACGCAGCAACAGGGGTAAAGGAGAAAATCATGTTTGATTATGAAACATTGCGCTTCATCTGGTGGCTGCTGATTGGCGTGATCCTGGTGGTCTTTATGATCTCCGACGGATTTGACATGGGGATCGGCTGTCTGCTGCCGCTGGTGGCGCGTAATGATGATGAACGCCGGATAGTGATAAACAGCGTTGGTGCACACTGGGAAGGCAACCAGGTCTGGTTGATCCTCGCTGGTGGGGCATTATTTGCCGCCTGGCCCAGAGTGTATGCAGCGGCGTTTTCCGGCTTTTATGTGGCGATGATCCTGGTGCTGTGCTCACTGTTCTTCCGCCCGCTGGCCTTTGATTATCGCGGAAAAATCGCCGATGCACGCTGGCGTAAAATGTGGGACGCCGGTCTGGTCATCGGCAGTCTGGTGCCGCCGGTAGTCTTCGGTATCGCCTTCGGCAACTTGTTGCTCGGCGTGCCGTTTGCCTTCACACCGCAATTACGCGTGGAGTATCTTGGCAGCTTCTGGCAACTGCTGACGCCATTCCCTTTATTGTGCGGATTGCTCAGCCTTGGGATGGTGATTTTGCAAGGTGGCGTCTGGTTACAACTGAAAACTGTTGGTGTGATTCATCTGCGTTCACAGCTGGCCACCAAACGCGCTGCACTGTTGGTGATGCTGTGCTTTTTGCTGGCGGGTTACTGGCTGTGGGTCGGTATTGATGGCTTTGTACTGCTCGCCCAGGATGCTAACGGTCCTTCCAATCCGTTAATGAAACTGGTGGCAGTGCTACCTGGTGCCTGGATGAATAATTTCGTCGAATCGCCCGTTTTGTGGATCTTCCCGCTGCTGGGGTTCTTCTGCCCATTGCTGACGGTGATGGCGATTTATCGTGGTCGCCCGGGTTGGGGATTTTTAATGGCGTCATTGATGCAATTTGGCGTGATTTTCACGGCAGGCATCACGCTGTTCCCCTTTGTCATGCCGTCAAGCGTGAGTCCAATCTCCAGCCTGACGTTGTGGGACAGCACTTCCAGTCAGCTGACGCTGAGCATTATGTTGGTAATCGTGCTGATATTTTTGCCCATTGTGTTGCTCTACACTCTCTGGAGCTACTACAAAATGTGGGGACGCATGACAACAGAAACTCTCCGCCGTAACGAAAACGAGTTGTACTAAGGAGCAGGAACAATGTGGTATTTACTTTGGTTCGTCGGCATTTTGTTGATGTGTTCGCTCTCCACCCTTGTGTTGGTATGGCTGGACCCGCGTCTGAAAAGTTAACGAACGTAGGCCTGATGCGGCGCATTAGCATCGCATCAGGCAATCAATAATGTCAGATATGAAAAGCGGAAACATATCGATGAAAGCGATCTTAATCCCATTTTTATCTCTTCTGATTCCGTTAACCCCGCAATCTGCATTCGCTCAGAGTGAGCCGGAGCTGAAGCTGGAAAGTGTGGTGATTGTCAGTCGTCATGGTGTGCGTGCTCCAACCAAGGCCACGCAACTGATGCAGGATGTCACCCCAGACGCATGGCCAACCTGGCCGGTAAAACTGGGTTGGCTGACACCGCGCGGTGGTGAGCTAATCGCCTATCTCGGACATTACCAACGCCAGCGTCTGGTAGCCGACGGATTGCTGGCGAAAAAGGGCTGCCCGCAGTCTGGTCAGGTCGCGATTATTGCTGATGTCGACGAGCGTACCCGTAAAACAGGCGAAGCCTTCGCCGCCGGGCTGGCACCTGACTGTGCAATAACCGTACATACCCAGGCAGATACGTCCAGTCCCGATCCGTTATTTAATCCTCTAAAAACTGGCGTTTGCCAACTGGATAATGCGAACGTGACTGACGCGATCCTCAGCAGGGCAGGAGGGTCAATTGCTGACTTTACCGGGCATCGGCAAACGGCGTTTCGCGAACTGGAACGGGTGCTTAATTTTCCGCAATCAAACTTGTGCCTTAAACGTGAGAAACAGGACGAAAGCTGTTCATTAACGCAGGCATTACCATCGGAACTCAAGGTGAGCGCCGACAATGTCTCATTAACCGGTGCGGTAAGCCTCGCATCAATGCTGACGGAGATATTTCTCCTGCAACAAGCACAGGGAATGCCGGAGCCGGGGTGGGGAAGGATCACCGATTCACACCAGTGGAACACCTTGCTAAGTTTGCATAACGCGCAATTTTATTTGCTACAACGCACGCCAGAGGTTGCCCGCAGCCGCGCCACCCCGTTATTAGATTTGATCAAGACAGCGTTGACGCCCCATCCACCGCAAAAACAGGCGTATGGTGTGACATTACCCACTTCAGTGCTGTTTATCGCCGGACACGATACTAATCTGGCAAATCTCGGCGGCGCACTGGAGCTCAACTGGACGCTTCCCGGTCAGCCGGATAACACGCCGCCAGGTGGTGAACTGGTGTTTGAACACTGGCGTCGGCTAAGCGATAACAGCCAGTGGATTCAGGTTTCGCTGGTCTTCCAGACTTTACAGCAGATGCGTGATAAAACGCCGCTGTCATTAAATACGCCGCCCGGAGAGGTGAAACTGACCCTGGCAGGATGTGAAGAGCGAAATGCGCAGGGCATGTGTTCGTTGGCAGGTTTTACGCAAATCGTGAATGAAGCACGCATACCGGCGTGCAGTTTGTAATGCATAAAAAAGAGCATTCAGTTACCTGAATGCTCTGAGGCTGATGACAAACGAAGAACTGTCTAATGCGTAGACCGGAAAAGGCGTTCACGCCGCATCCGGCCACTTTCAGTTTTACTCTTTCTCGGAGTAACTATAACCGTAATAGTTATAGCCGTAACTGTAAGCGGTGCTGGCGCGTTTAATCACACCATTGAGGATAGCGCCTTTAATATTGACGCCTGCCTGTTCCAGACGCTGCATTGACAAACTCACCTCTTTGGCGGTGTTCAAGCCAAAACGCGCAACCAGCAGGCTGGTGCCAACAGAACGCCCCACGACCGCGGCATCACTCACCGCCAGCATCGGCGGCGTATCGACAATCACCAGATCGTAATGGTCGTTCGCCCATTCCAGTAATTGACGCATCCGATCGCGCATCAGCAGTTCAGACGGGTTAGGTGGCACCTGACCGCGAGTAATCACATCAAAGCCTCCTTTGCCAAAATGCTGGATCACTTTGTTGAGCTCATCTTTACCTGCCAGATATTCCGACAAGCCATGTTCATTACTCACGGTAAACAGGTTATGCGAATAACCACGGCGTAAGTCGGCATCAATAAATAACACTTTTTGATCGGACTGGGCGATCACCGCTGCCAGAGTTGAACTGACAAACGTTTTACCACTGTCTGGCGTCGCACCGGTGATCATCAGAATGTTATTCTCCGTCTCCATCATAGCGAAATGCAGACTGGTTCGTAGCGCACGTACGGCTTCCACAGCAGAATCCGCCGGGTTATCCACCGCCAGGAAGGGGATATTTTTAGTACGATGGCGCTGCTGATTAGAAAATAAATTTTTCTTACGCAGACGGGTGCGTTTATCCAGCCACTCGGACATTGGGATAGTGGCATAAACGCTGATGCCGTGCTCTTCCAGTTGTTCCGGGGCTTCTACACCACGACGCAACATCGCACGCGCCAGCACGGCACCCACAGAAATAAACAGGCCAAGAATAAAACCAAGCACCACATTCAACGCTTTTTTCGGTTTCACTGGCTGCGGCTGAGTGACTGCCGGGTCGATAATCCGCACGTTACCAATGGCACTGGATTTCGAAATACTCAACTCCTGCTGGCGGTTAAGTAATTGCAGATATACCGCACGGCCCGCTTCTACGTCACGACTTAAACGCAACACTTCCTGTTGGGTGGAAGGCATTGCCGATACCCGCTTATTCAGGCGTTTGCGTTCTTGCTCCAGCGTCTGGCGTTTTTCCAGCAGCGCACGATAAGTTGGGTGATCTTTCTTATACAGCTGGGAGATCTCTGCCTCGCGGAAGGTCAGCTCATTGAGTTGATTATCAACGTTCACAATCTGCTCAAGAACGGCTTTGGCTTCCAGGTTAAGGTCAACCGAATCGCGCTGCTGGCGATAAACGTTGAGTTTTTCTTCCGCCTGGTCCAGCTCGCTGCGCACTTCAGGTAACTGGCGCTGTAAGAATTCAAGGCTTTGTGAATCCTGCGCCGCCTGGCGAGCGATATTCTGTTGCAAATAGTTGTTAGCGATGCTGTTCAGAATACGAGTAATCAACTGGGGATCATCACCAGTCATGGTAAGTTCCAGCATCCCGCTTTCTTTACTGCGTTCGCTAACGGTAAAGGTTTCCTGCAATGCGTTAATCGCTTCCAGTTCGGTACGCTGGCTCAGGACAAACTGTGTTCCTGGTTTGGCCTTAATGTCCGCGATAGTCAGCGCAACGCCATCTTTTTCCAGACGCTGGCCGACCATACCATTGACGGTGAACTCTTCACCTTCCAGTGTATAGTGGCCGTTTTCCCCAACCGTGAGTGTCAGTTGCTGATCCTGACCATTCAGTTGTGGAATATGCATCCAGCTGATCGCCAGCTCACCTGGTTTTTCTTTGGTTAATCTCGCCCAGCCGCGACCCACAATCGGAAAATACTTCTGCTCAACTATGTCGCGCAGATTCAGTTCAGCAATGGTTTTACCGAGAATCATGCGCGATTGCAGCAGTTGGATCTCCGGTGCAGACTCGGGCGATGAGTTAGGGATCATATCGCTCAGGCCGCTGAGAATGGCGTTGCCCTGTTTTTGCTCAACCTGGACCAGAGTATCTGCCTGATAAATTGGTGTACTTAACAGCGAGTAAGCGACAGCGATCAGCGTGAATAACGCGGTCACGCTGATAATAAACTTACGGTGATCCCATAACTCGCCGACCAGACGAAGCAGATCGATCTCATTTTCCTGAGTGCTGCCTGGTGGCGTATTCATATTTTTAGTTGTCATCGTATTTTATAAACTCAAATTACCGGCTGAGGCGCTTCGCCCATTCCTGACTGGCGCGCTCCAACATACCGTAGACATGTTCAAATGCGTCCTGACTTTTACGATAGGGATCCGGGATCTCTTTCTGTTCCAGCCATTGCCCAAACAGCATTGTCTTCCCGCGGACCTCGGGAGCGATTGCGGTAACCTGAGCAATATGCTCTGACTCCATTGCCAGAATCAGATCGTAATTTCGTGCCATCTCAGCAGTGAGCTTACGTCCGGCATGTCCTTCAAGAGATACGCCATGATTAGCGGCAACATCTGCTGCTGTCGCATCTGCAGGGTGTTTTACCAGACCATGAACACCTGCCGATTTGACTTTTACGCCTGGCAGACGTTTACGCAGCAAGCGCTCGCCAATGGGCGAACGGCAAATGTTGCCGGTACAAACCACCAGGATTGAGTTAAATTTTAGTTGGGCCATGTTTGAATCCACCGTGAAGTCTCTGTCAGGTCATGCACCCCGGAAATCGTCGGTACCAGCAGAGAAATCACACGGTTCCAACGAGCCAGCGGCGCAGTAGTGACATAAACAATGTCGTAAGGTTCAAGCTGGAATTCCGTTCCGAGTATCATTGCCGATGCGTCCTTCGCATTCAGCTGATAAATATTGGCGATTTTGCCATTCTGCTTGTTTTGCGTTGCACGAATAACAAAAATCCCCGTCGCATCAGCGACATCCTGATTCATACCCTCAGCGTTACCCAGCGCTTCCGCCAGGGTCATACCGCTGCGGTCCATTTTCAGCGTGCTCTGTTTACCCACTTCACCCATCACGAAGACTTTCAGATCATCGTTGCGCGGAATAAATAAAATATCGCCCGGGTGCAGCAGTTTGTTCTGGCGCAAGTCGCCACGCTGCATCAGCGCATAGAGGTTCACTTTGGTCTTTACGCCATTCTGGGTGAGCACCACGTTGCGCCAGTCTGCATCTGCGGTCAGACCGCCCGCGGCGTTAATCGCATCCATGATGGTCAGAGGAATATTGGTAATCGGCTGCTGACCCGATTTGCTGACTTCGCCGGTGACGTACGCTTTTTGCGAGCGGAACGCCGCGACGCTGACATCGACTTGCGGGCTTTCAATGACTGAATCCAGACGCGCTGTAATCTCGTTGCGTACCTGGGTAAGTGTTTTCCCGGCCACTTTCAGGCGACCAATATAGGGGTAGAAAATCGCACCATCGGCGTTAACCCAGTTGCCGGTATCACTGGCGCTACGGTATTGCCCTGCGGGGGTGGTTAGTTCCGGGTGATCCCAGACCGTAACCATCAACACATCCCCAATGCCGATACGATATTCATAGTTTGCGATTTGCTGCTCCAGCTCCGGGTTAGCCTGCGACATAATCGGTTTGGCGCGCAACTGATCAATCAATCCTGGCGTGACGGGATAGATATTGACCATTTTGTCCAGGTCATACTGATTGTCAGGTAGTTCAATGACATCCTTGTTACTGGTCGATAAATTCTGACCAGGAACAAGGGTACATGCTGTCAAAGACAGAACAGCCAATGTCAGTACCGAAAACTTAAAAATGTTCTTTTTCATTGGTTTATATTTATCAGTCAATGTAATGTTATGAATTACGTCAGGTTATTGTCCAACCGGTACCTCGCCTGCCGTCATTGATAGAGCTGGTATTTGCGTGACAGCATTGTCCACCCATCACGTCAATGGTGTCCACGAAACCACCGCGCGGTTGCGGTTAGGTCCAATGCATCAAGTCTGAATGGAATCGAGATATAAAACCTTTACTAAAGCCGCCTTCCGCCGTAGTCATCTTAGATACGTTACTGATTGCCGCCCATACCCTACCGCCACGCCGGCGTTTGGCGACGTCGATCGTTGCGCCTTTATCTTTGCCAGATATTGCCCAACGCTAAGTTTCATCAGTACGCCATTGAGCGTCGGCGGGTTCTAAGCCGTCACGAAACCTGTTGGCGTGGAATAATCGGCAAGCAGTTCATCAGCTGTCCCAGTCACGCTTCGCTTCAACGTAGCTAACGTTCATTAATCTGGTAATCTTAGCGGGCGATAAAGCAGCTCAACCGACACCGGCGTACATCGTTTCCAGATAACCGCCATACACCTGGCCATAGAAACCATTGCCTAAGTCGGCAAAGTAGTTCGCCTGCAAGTTGTTGAGATAAACGTCATTGCGAACGTAATCACGGATATGCGTGCGCACGCGGGGCAGGGTAGAGTCCGCGGGCAACAGCGAAGACTTAAACTTGTCGTAGTTGTTGTAAATATTGGTGAAAATACCGCCATCAAGCAGCAGGTGGTCGGTAAACCAGTAGCGGGCACTGGACATCAGCCCCAGCTGGAACATATAGAAATCTTCCGGGCCGCCCAGCGACTGTGAAAGTGTTGGGTTGAAAGAGTAGCTAAAGCGATCTTCACGAATACGGTAGCCCCGACCAAAGGCAGAAAGATCTTCTGCTTCAACACGTTGTTGTTGAAGTTGCTCTGATTGACCAGGCGCTGTACCAGCCAGCTGTTTGCGCAGGCTGGCTACGTCGGTTTCGGTAGTCACCATCGCCATATGCTCGCGCTTTTGCGTCACGCTAATCTTCTCAACGCCTTGCGGCAGGTTATTCACCAGAATCCGGTTGGCACGATCGACCGCTTCGCGAGAATCACGGTATTTGTATTGTTGACCAGACATATACAGCGTCTTATCGCGCAGCTGAATTTCCGGTGCTTCAAAACCTGCGTTGTACTTCAGCGCGGTAAGTTGGTTCGCTACTGTGGTGTAACTGCAACCTTCAGATTCAGGCGCAGGTTGATATGCCGGTTTTGGCGTATCGCGCAGGGCAGGCGCAGATCGTTGAAATTGGTCCGTAACGTGAAGCCAAACATCAACGTGTTACCGCGTTCATAACTCAGGTTGAGATCTGCTCCAGCTGGCAGCGCGCGATAAACTGCGCCGACGTTGAAATGGCTTTTGCCTGAGGCAGTTTGCCAGCGAAATCATTCTGGTAATTGTTGCCATCGTATTCGAGTTTCAGACGCAGGGGATTCCACGGCGTTTGATACTCAATGCCGCCAAAGATGGAAGCCGGGCCACGAAAGATATCGCTAAAGCTGATATCGCCCGCATCGTGAGACTCTGCGCGATGACAATATTTATCGCTCACCCGGCAAAACGGGTTGGTAATATTGCCCGCATTACCGGCGTAGCCCCATGCCATCCCGAGGGTGAAATCAAATGGCCCCGCTTGCTTGCTGGCCACCAGATACTCACCGTCAAACAGACCCGTACCAGCAATATCACGTTTGCCAAACGCCACTTGCGGTAGCCAGTAACCTTCTTCCCACAGGCGAAGTTTAAAATCGAATGATTTGTCTTTGTATGACTGATCGCCGCTGAAATCTTCCCACTGGCTATATTTGCGTGTGCGCACATCCGTATAACGAATGGTGCCTTCCAGCCATGGGAACAGCGCCACGGAGGTGGAGTAGAACCGGTATTGATCGTTATCCCGGTAGTTGACGCTGAATTCACCTTCCGGTGCGATGCGCGCATTTGGCATCTGCAACAATCCTGTGCCGCCAAAGTCTGATTGCGACGAACCCAGCGGATCCGGGTAGGTTAATACTTCAGCATGACAGGCACTGGAGACGGCAATGGCCAGGCAGCTTAAAAAGATAAGAATTCTTCTTCATCAGTCAGGAACACGTTGCGTTAAAACAGACACAATAATCTGGTCATTTAAATCAGCATATTTTTCGGGCAGTACATGCGCAGAAAAGCCCAACCAAAGCTGGCTGCCGCGGTGGTTCCACATGTCTTTTATTCCACAGGGCAACAGGGCGACGACAGTCTCACCCTCGTAAATCACCATAACGTTATTCTTGTCCGCGCCTGCAAGGGGGGTGATCTTGCAGATAATCGGTAACGCTACGGCCCCTGCCGGCAATTGCCCAGCCAAACCGCACCCAGCAGAGTAATAGTCACCGGACGCTGTACGGTATAGAGCGTATAGTCCCCGACCAACGGGGGATTGCTGTTCTCATCCACTCGTACAAAATCAGGGTCCAGTTTGACCGGTAAGCGACCAGTGATATTGAGATTGAGTAACTGCTGGCGCACGGATTTAATCGTTGCCGCCACATCGTCGTCAGCTTCTGCTTCCCAGGAAGCAAGCTGTGCCATGACATGTTGGTAGTCTTTAAGCGCTTTAGCTTTCGCCGCAGAGTCGGTCAGCAAGGCACCAGGCCACCAGAGGCGATCGCGCAGTTGCGGTTGTGTCACCAACTGGACAACATTTTCCACGGGGCCAACGGAAAGTGTCTGTTGTTCGCCAGGCAGATAAATAGTCACCGTTCCTTGCGCAAAGGCATGGGGTGTCATTACGTAAAGTACGCTGGCAATGAAATACGACTGTAATTTATTCATGGTGCGGGTTTAAGAAACGTCATTTCTACGGGAATAACCCCTGCGCCTAACATTTGCCGACTTTGACGAACCTGGCCAGTAGCCGAATCGACCCAGAATGTGTTTTGCCACTGTTTTTCTGGCCGCGTGGAAGTCACCTCTTCCTGCCAGACATTACACAGCACATTGCGACCCGCAATATTCAGCGTCTCTAATCCAGCAAAGGAAAAAGTAGAACTCAGGGTCGCAGAGCGAAAATGGTTGTCTTCACTCCAGAGAATATCGCGCGTCCAGCGGCTGCCATCTTTTATTGCCAGCGCGTTACGCAGAGGGTCCTGCCCGGAATTTGTCACTTCCAGCAGATTATTATTAAGTTTGACGGTTTTTAAAAGACGTCCATTGTGGGTAACCAGCATGGCGTTATCCTGGGATAACCATTTGCTTTGTTCTTGTTCTATATATCCCAGTACCACAAAGATTCGTTGCCCTTCATTAAGGCGTAAATACATCGTGGAATAAGGCAACGCCTGGATCTGCTGATCCGCTACGGTGATATCCTGATTATCGAAAAGGCTGGCGCGAAATGTATCGACCATACTTTGCTGGCTGTGCGTACATCCCGCAAGAAATAGTGCGAAAATCGATAAAATAAGAGGGCGCACCTTTAATCCTTGAAAGGTTAATTAAAAAAATGCAAATCTCTAAAGCCCGGTACGAATATCGCAACCGGGTATCATTTAACTTTAATTTCGACGCGTTAAAGCAGTATTAGCGTGTAGTGGACGTGGTGGTTGAGGTGTTATGAGAACCGCCATCGCCACTGTCATTTGCTGCAACAACTGCCAACGTCGCCACACCAACAGCCGTTGCCACACCGACAACTGTCGCCGTGCCGACAGCGCCAGCAGCCACGCCACCAGTGGTAGTAGCAGTCGTGGTTGCGCCGGTAGTGGTCGTTGTGGTGCCAGTAGTACCCGTCGTTGCCTCGGTCCCGTTTGTTGCTTCAGGGGCAGCAAACGCAGCTGGCGTCGTCAACATGAAGGCCATAAGGATTGCAGAAAGCTTGTGTTTCATAACTTTTCCTTTATTCATCGCATGGACAATACGTACGCTTGAGATCAGGATTGTCTACTTTGAGTATAACATCCTTGTGAAATCTCCCTTTCCTCATACCGCTTGCACTATATACTGCGGGTAGGAAAGGCGCGCAGAGGGAAATATAAGATTGTTAACTATCCCCCTCTGGAAATACGACTTGTGAGCATAAGATAAATCTTAGCAAAATACAAATTAAAGATAAGGAAATTGTTACGAAAGCTATTAATTATTGTTGGTAATATAGTTTCAAGTGGTACTATAACTGGCTGTTAAATGGCATTTATAACTATTAGGTGCAGAGATATTCGCTTAAATGGATTAGTTTCTTTGTGGAAAAGTAACTGATGTTATAATGTATGATGTTGACTATTGCACTATTCCAATAAAACCAGTCAGCTTTAAACAAGCAGCGTCATATTAAGAGAGATAAACATTTGCCGCTGTTGGTCCTCGCAGGCCATTTACGCGGCAAAATTCCACACGTAATCCTGGTATAAGCACTTCTGCGTCGCGGGGAGTGAATGCGGAAATATGGACCTGAACTTCTTCTTTACGACCGTCGGAGGGGATAATGAATCCTTTGCCGCTTTTGCGATCAAAGGTTTTGACAATTCCTGTCATTTTACGGGACAAACAAATTCCTTACTGAAAATACTGCGCTGCACTATACGGGGTTAATAAAATAAAGCCAGCGATATTTAAGACCGCCGGACGGCTAAAATAAAATTTGCTTAATCTCAATTATCATGCGTTAATAGCTGCGTCGGTTTGAAAGACAGACAGCATACAAAGTAGTTTACTAAAGCAGTTCTCATTATCAGGCATTATCCCCTTCTTTTGAGTCTCTCTCCTGAACACTAAGTAGTTTCTGTATTAAAGCCCTGTTTGCCGAAAGGCCCAAAATGAAGGAAGTAAAATATGTCTAATAAAATGACTGGTTTAGTAAAATGGTTTAACGCAGATAAAGGTTTTGGCTTTATCACTCCTGATGATGGCAGCAAAGACGTTTTCGTCCATTTCACTGCCATCCAGAGCAATGAATTCCGCACGCTGAACGAAAATCAGAAAGTTGAATTTTCTATTGAGCAGGGGCAACGTGGCCCCGCGGCAGCGAACGTTGTTACGCTCTAAGGTTGCCGTTATTACTCAACATCTCCATTTCCGCTGTCCATGTTGTCATGGTTCACAGTACCGTACATCGGCATTCGATGTGACGGAGCGAAACCCTTTGGGCGCTAAGTGTATTTTTTGTAAATCGACTATGATCACCTTTGATAACGTCGCGCTGCAAATACGCACTGACCATGCGCCGCTGGATTTCACAAAATAATATCAGGCTCCCTCGTGGAGCCTTTTTTATATCTGCCTTATTTTTCTTCAACGCTGTATGTATAGTAAGCGATAACCTGTTGATTATTGAATCTTTCGGGGAGATGGCTTATAACATTTCTTACCTGACCAGGGTACCGGGAACCAACACCTTACTGGCGTGTTGCTGTCTTTCAAGACCAGAAGAGGTTAACAGTGAATATTGAAGAGTTAAAAAAACAAGCCGAAACGGAAATCGCCGACTTTATCGCGCAAAAAATCGCCGAGCTGAACAAGAATACAGGGAAAGAAGTCTCTGAAATTCGCTTCACCGCACGAGAAAAAATGACCGGGCTTGAAAGTTATGATGTCAAAATCAAAATAATGTGATTTTGTGAACATCACCCGTGCGAGGTGATGTTCCGCTTGTTGCTAATTTAGTGACCAATCATTGGCGCTTGTGGAATTAAGCGTCGGTACAATTCATCCGGTACCGGGCTTTGCCATACTCCCGCATACATTGCGTAACCAATCACCGCAAACATAATCCCCAGAACCAGTAGCGTCATTAACCAGCCAGACAACGCAAAGGCTTTTTTATTTGCCGCAGGTTTTTGCAGTGAAAAGGTCAATGTTGAGGCTACCGGACATGACTCTACGCAAGTCATACAGCCGGTACATTCCACTGTTCGTACCTGAATTAATTTATCGACCGGGATCCGTGATGGGCAATTTTTTGCGCATTTGCCACAGTCGATACAACTTTCGGCATTGCGACGAATCTTAAACGGCGACAATAGCGAAACCACGCCCATCAGCGCGCCATATGGGCAAAGATAACGACACCAGGCATGGCGAATAAACAGGCTGGCAATCAGCAAAACGGTCACGCTGATTAATGTCGCGGTCCCCATATGACGAAAGAAATCGAGCATTTTAACGTCCATCACCACGCTGTAGGGCGACAACATAAAATAGTGAATCGCCTGAGCGGGCATCAATAACGCGATATAGAGAAAAAAACTCAACAGCAAATACTTCACGCCGCGCAGAGGAATATCCAGCCAGCGGGGAAGGACACATTGCCGACCAAACAGTTTGTTACCGAGATCGCCGATTAATTCAGAAAGCGTACCAACCGGGCATAACCATGAGCAAAAGGCCTTTTTGAGTAATAGACTGATGACGATAAAAGCGACCAATAACAGCATCGCGGCGGCGTGGACGGACGGTAACTGACCTGTTACAAGGCTATATTTCAGATTCATCAGCCCGGCAATCGGTAGCCAGCCTTCGATACCTCCCGGTCTGGCGACAAATGTCGTGCTACTTGCCGTTTCGTAATAGCGCACCCAATACCAGAACGTGATGGCAATATAAATATTCATTGCCAACAGTAATAATTGCGTCGCTTTACGCCAGGTCGTGGCATTGCGCCAGTCATTCCACGGTAATTTGCCGCCCGTCGTGCCTGGCCGCCGCTGCCAGCGGGTTCTTTTTTTCTCTGCCATGATTTTGCCAGTCCGTTAAGTTGCATACCAAATGCCACTATTCTAGTTGTTCTTAACTGGCTGATATTGATTCAAATCGCGTTCAGGTCTTTCTTATTCAACCATGCTTCCAGATCGGCAACACTGCGTGTAATTTCTTCGTGTGGAAGGGGGGCAGATAATGGCTGCTGCTCCAGTTGTGCGCATAGCTGGCTGGCGATACGCATTCCCAAACTCGAGCAACTGCTTTTTAGCTGATGCGCGGCACGCTTTATTTTCTCGCTATCCTGACTGGCGCGGGCAATGTCGATTTCATCGAGAAGCGGCAGGGCATGTTGTGTAAATAATACCAGCCATTCGTGGATCTTCTCCGTCCCCATTAACTGAGCATCTTCATTGAGTTGCGATACATCCAGCGATTGATCGTTATTGACTTGCAGTTGGAGATAGTGCGCCAGTAACTGACCGAGCACTTCACGCGGCACCGGTTTAGGGATAATCCCGCGGAATAATGAACTGGTACGCTGGCGCAGCGTTTCGTCAATGACATGGGCGCTAAAGCCAATCAAAACCAGCGACGGATATTGCTGTGCCAGTTGTCGGGCAAGCGTAATGCCGTCGACATCCGGCAGATCAAAATCCACCAGTGCGGCAGCAAACGGTTCGCTATTTTGCAGTGTCTCTAAAGCCTGCGCGGCATTGCCAACAGCAACAACCTGCGCACCACTGGTGTTCAGCATCTCAACGGTAATTCGCTGGGTTAGCGGGTTATCTTCAATTAACAGCAAACGTAAACCGTCAAGACGCACCGCCTGATTGACTGTTTTTGGCACGGGTGCCGTGGCAACACGTAACGGCAAGCGTAAACAAAAACAGCTTCCAACCTCCGGCGTGCTGGTGGCGCTCAGTTCGCCGCCCATCGCCTGGGCCAGACGGCTACTGATAGTCAGCCCCAGCCCGGTGCCGCCGCGTTTGCCGCTTACCTGCACAAATGGCTGGAAGATTTCTGCCAGTTTCGCGGGATCAATACCGCAGCCGCTGTCTTCCACTTCGACCAGCCATTGCTCGCCATCAGTGCGACTACGCAGGATAATGTACCCTTCGTCAGTAAAACGCAGGGCGTTGCTCAACAGGTTGGTTATAACCTGACGAATACGTCGTGGATCGCCCATTAACGCGCACGGCATATCATCGGCAATTGCCGTTGCCAGGCGAATCGGGCGACCTTTCACCCGTCCGCTCATTAATTGCAGGGTACTTTCCAGCAGCGGGCGCGGTTCAAAGGGCTCATCGCTGACCGAAACATTCTTGCCACCTGCTTCGATAGCGGAATAATCGAGAATATCGTTGAGGATGGTCAGCAACGATTCACCAGAGTCAGTAATTGCCCGCAAATCATCACGCTGGGCGTTAAGTGCGGGGTTATCTGCCAGCAGTTGAGCAGTGCCGAGAATACCGTACAGCGGTGTGCGGATCTCATGGCTCATCGCCGCCAGAAACGCCGATTTTGCCTGGCTGGCTTTTTCTGCTTCCGCCCGTGCCTGTCGGTGTTCTATCACCAGTTCCTGCAATTCAGCTGTACGCGCTTTGACCTGCGCCGCCAGCTGTTCGCGGTGGCGATTCAGTGCATGAACATTGCTGCGAAACGCATCCATCAGCCGCCCGATGGTATCCAGCTCCCGTACGCCAGCGGTTTCCGGGAAAGGGGAGTCAATATCACCGTCCAGCAGCCGTTGCAGCGCCTGCGTTTGTTCGGCAAGTGGACGCGTGACTGAGCGATAAACCACGCGCCAAAGGATCAGAATCAGTGCGCAAAGTGAAACCATCCCCAGCAATAACAGGCTGTATTGCCCGCGTGCACTGGCTTTTTCCAGATGCGCCAGTCCGTGCTGATTACGCAGCTCAATGGTGTCGACCAGCTGACTGACTTCGCTACTAAACTGCGCGAACTGGGCGATGTTATTTTGTGCGAGAGTTTGTAGGTGATTGCTGATTTCACTGTCCTGCTGATACAGCGCCAGCAAATCGCTATATTGGCTAACGGTAGTTAACGTTGTTGCGACCTGCGCACGAACACCCGGATCTTCAATGCGTATTTGCCGACGTTGCAGAATTTTCACCGCATTATTGAGCTGCTTTTCCAGCGTTGGTGCATTTTTCTGGATCTGCTCCAGCCCCAGATTCATCACCATTTGCTGCACCCGCAGAGCGCTAAGGCGCAGTTCATTCATCTGGTTAACATACTCAAGATCGATATCAATCAGCCGATCGAGTGCACTTTCAGCAGCCTGACGCTGATCTTGTTCGATCAAATCGTAAATCCCGGCCTGGGTCGCTCCAGCGGAAGTTGTCGCATTATTCGCCTGACCTTGCGCCAGGCGTGCGATCTCATCGGCGGCAGCGACTATCTGCTGACTGAGTTGCCGTTGTTGCTGGCGTAGTTGCAGACGCCGCCCCACCAGTTCCCCTTGCTGACGTAATGAACGGGAGATCTCCTGCTCCTGTTGTTCAATAGCGGTGGTATCAAAACCTTGTTCCCGTAACGCTTGCAGCAACGCATTAATCTTCAGGCTTTGTGCGGTGAGCATTCGCCCCTGCGCCTGCCACATCTTTTCGTTATCGGCACTGGTCAGGTTCTGCGCGGCGAAAAGTTCCCAGGCGCTGGCTTCGCTCAACTGGCGCGCCATATTCATGGTAGGAATCAATGCCTGAGTGTTGTCTTTTTCCACCTGGCTGATAAAGCGCAGGTTGTACCATCCCACCAGGGTACTGGTCAGGGTTAACAGCGCCATCAGGGCAAAGCCCATCCAGAGTCTTCGGGTCAGGGTTAAATTCACGGTCGGTGCACTTTAGGTGAAAAAGGTTGAGTCGCAAAGCAGAATGCATCTAGCATAAAGCCTTATTATTGATGAGGCTATCATGCGCGTACTGCTATTTTTACTTCTTTCCCTTTTCATGTTATCGGCATTTTCGGCTGATAACCTGTTGCGCTGGCATGATGCGCAGCATTACACGGTGCAAGCCTCTACGCCGCTTAAAGCCAAACGCGCATGGAAACTGTGCGCGCTTTATCCCAGCCTGAAAGATTCATACTGGTTATCGTTGAACTATGGTATGCAGGAGGCAGCTCGCCGCTATGGTGTGGATTTAAAAGTGCTGGAGGCAGGCGGCTACAGCCAGTTGGCTACCCAGCAAGCACAAATCGACCAGTGTAAACAGTGGGGCGCAGAGGCCATTTTGCTCGGTAGTAGCACTACGTCATTTCCCGACCTGCAAAAGCAGGTAGCAAATCTGCCGGTGATCGAACTGGTAAATGCTCTTGATGATCCCCTGGTGAAAAGCCGCGTTGGTGTACCCTGGTTTCAGATGGGCTATCAACCTGGGCGATATTTGGTGCAATGGGCGCACGGTAAACCACTGAACGTGCTGTTGATGCCCGGACCCGATAATGCCGGGGGCAGTAAAGAGATGGTCGAGGGTTTTCGCGCAGCCATTGCCGGAAGCCCGGTGCGTATTGTTGATATTGCGCTTGGTGATAACGATATTGAAATCCAGCGTAACCTGTTGCAGGAGATGCTGGAACGCCACCCAGAAATCGACGTCGTTGCCGGAACGGCCATTGCGGCAGAGGCGGCAATGGGTGAAGGGCGTAACCTGAAAACGCCGCTTACCGTGGTGTCGTTTTATCTTTCACATCAGGTGTATCGCGGGCTGAAGCGGGGAAGAGTGATTATGGCTGCCAGCGATCAAATGGTCTGGCAGGGGGAACTGGCGGTTGAGCAGGCCATCAGGCAATTACAGGGGCAATCGGTGTCTGATAATGTCAGCCCACCGATTTTAGTTCTGACGCCGAAAAATGCCGACCGTGAACATATTCGCCGCTCGCTGTCACCAGGGGGATTTCGTCCGGTCTATTTTTATCAGCACACATCAGCGGCTAAGAAATAACCTTCACCATGTTGCGTCACCAGTAAATCCGCGCTGAGTTTATGACGTAAACGACGAATTAACACATCGACGGTGCGCAGGTCAGGGTTTTCCACCCGACGCGCAGAAAGCATACGTAGCAGACGTTCACGGCTGAGAATTTCGCCCGGATTCGTCACAAATGCCACCAACATTTCATACTCTGCGCGGGTCAGTTTAATCGGCTCGCCATCCCGCTCCAGCGTATGGCGCGACACATTCAGGCAATAACCGGCAAAGCGATAGCAGTTGTCCTGAGTGTGCGGTTGAGCTTGTCGCGCGAGGTCGATTCGCCAGAGCAGATTTTTCACCCGTACTACCAGTTCGCGCAGTTCCAGCGGTTTGGTGACGTAATCGTCTGCGCCCATTTCCAGCCCAACAATACGGTCAATCCGATCGCTGCGTCCGGTAACCAGAATAATCCCCACCGTTGAGCGTTCTCGCAGGGCGCGGGTTAACATCAGGCCATTTTCATCGGGTAAGTTGATATCCAGCAGAATTAAATCTACCGGCTGATTCTGCATAATTTCCCGCAGCCCGGCACCGCTCGCTGTAACGGAAACGGTATACCCCTCCTGAGTGAAGTAAGATTGTAATCGCGCCTGGGTAACCGGCTCATCTTCAACAATAACAATGTGATGTGGCATCAGAGGGTTTTACTCATTCTGTTCATATCTGTTCATATTCTGCCGTAAGCCGTTCATCCTGACCAGTGCCGCTGTTCATATTTGCTCATTAAGATCGCTTCACTAAACCATAATTTTACAGGGGCTATTATGCGGAAACTCTGGAACGCGCTACGCCGACCCAGTGCTCGTTGGTCGGTACTGGCGCTGGTCGCAATTGGGATTGTGATTGGCATTGCGCTGATTGTATTGCCACACGTTGGGATCAAAGTCACCAGCACAACCGAATTTTGTGTCAGTTGCCACAGTATGCAACCGGTGTATGAAGAATATAAACAGTCGGTGCATTTCCAGAACGCCTCCGGCGTGCGAGCTGAATGCCATGACTGTCATATCCCGCCGGATATTCCAGGCATGGTGAAGCGCAAACTGGAAGCGAGCAATGATATCTACCAGACCTTTATTGCTCACTCCATTGATACACCTGAAAAATTCGAAGCCAAACGCGCGGAACTTGCCGAGCGTGAATGGGCGCGAATGAAAGAAAACAACTCGGCAACCTGCCGCTCCTGCCATAACTACGATGCGATGGATCATGCGAAGCAGCATCCTGAAGCGGCACGTCAGATGAAGGTGGCAGCGAAAGATAATCAATCCTGCATCGACTGTCATAAAGGTATTGCCCACCAGTTACCGGATATGAGTAGCGGCTTCCGTAAGCAGTTCGATGAGCTGCGCGCCAGTGCTAATGACAGTGGTGACACGCTGTACTCTATTGATATTAAGCCAATTTATGCGGCGAAAGGCGATAAAGAAGCCTCTGGTTCTCTGCTGCCTGCTTCGGAAGTGAAAGTCCTTAAACGTGACGGCGACTGGCTGCAAATTGAAATTACCGGCTGGACGGAAAGCGCCGGACGTCAGCGTGTACTCACCCAATTCCCAGGTAAACGCATCTTTGTTGCCTCGATTCGTGGTGATGTGCAGCAGCAGGTAAAAACGCTGGAGAAAACCACCGTTGCCGACACCAATACCGAGTGGAGCAAGTTGCAGGCCACTGCGTGGATGAAGAAAGGCGACATGGTGAACGATATCAAACCGATCTGGGCTTATGCGGATTCGTTGTACAACGGCACCTGTAACCAGTGCCACGGCGCACCGGAAATCGCCCACTTTGACGCTAACGGTTGGATCGGCACGCTCAACGGCATGATTGGCTTTACCAGTCTCGATAAACGTGAAGAACGCACCTTGTTGAAATATCTGCAAATGAATGCGTCTGACACCGCAGGTAAGGCTCACGGCGATAAGAAGGAAGAAAAATAATGAACAATAACGATCTCTTTCAGGCATCACGTCGGCGTTTTCTGGCACAACTCGGCGGCTTAACCGTCGCCGGGATGCTGGGGCCGTCATTGTTAACGCCGCGCCGTGCGACTGCGGCGCAAGCGGCGACTGACGCTGTCATCTCGAAAGAGGGCATTCTTACCGGGTCGCACTGGGGGGCTATCCGCGCGACGGTGAAGGATGGTCGCTTTGTGGCGGCAAAACCGTTCGAACTGGATAAATATCCGTCGAAAATGATTGCCGGATTGCCGGATCACGTACACAACGCGGCGCGTATTCGTTATCCGATGGTACGCGTGGACTGGCTGCGTAAGCGCCATCTCAGCGATACCTCCCAGCGCGGTGATAACCGTTTTGTGCGCGTGAGCTGGGATGAAGCCCTCGACATGTTCTATGAAGAACTGGAACGCGTGCAGAAAACTCACGGGCCGAGTGCCTTGCTGACCGCCAGTGGTTGGCAATCGACGGGGATGTTCCATAACGCTTCGGGGATGCTGGCGAAAGCTATTGCCTTGCATGGTAATAGCGTTGGTACGGGCGGAGATTACTCTACCGGTGCTGCGCAGGTGATCCTGCCGCGCGTGGTTGGCTCAATGGAAGTGTATGAACAGCAAACCTCCTGGCCGCTGGTATTGCAGAACAGCAAAACCATTGTGCTGTGGGGCTCTGATTTGCTGAAAAACCAGCAAGCGAACTGGTGGTGCCCGGATCACGATGTTTATGAATATTACGCGCAGCTAAAAGCGAAAGTCGCCGCCGGTGAAATTGAGGTCATCAGCATCGATCCGGTTGTCACATCCACCCATGAGTATCTGGGGCGCGAGCATGTGAAGCACATTGCGGTTAACCCGCAAACTGATGTGCCGCTGCAACTGGCGCTGGCGTATACGCTGTACAGTGAAAACCTGTACGACAAAAACTTCCTCGCTAACTACTGTGTGGGTTTTGAGCAGTTCCTGCCGTACCTGCTGGGTGAGAAAGACGGTCAGCCGAAAGATGCCGCATGGGCTGAAAAACTGACCGGCATTGATGCCGAAACCATTCGTGGGCTGGCGCGGCAGATGGCGGCGAACAGAACGCAAATTATTGCTGGCTGGTGCGTGCAGCGTATGCAGCACGGTGAACAGTGGGCGTGGATGATTGTGGTTCTGGCGGCGATGCTGGGGCAAATTGGCCTGCCAGGTGGTGGCTTTGGTTTTGGCTGGCACTATAACGGCGCAGGCACGCCGGGGCGTAAAGGCGTTATTCTGAGTGGTTTCTCCGGCTCTACGTCGATTCCGCCTGTTCACGACAACAGTGATTACAAAGGCTACAGCAGCACCATTCCGATTGCCCGTTTTATCGATGCGATCCTCGAACCGGGGAAAGTGATCAACTGGAACGGTAAATCGGTAAAACTGCCGCCGCTGAAAATGTGTATTTTTGCCGGAACTAACCCATTCCATCGCCATCAGCAGATCAACCGTATTATTGAAGGCTGGCGCAAGCTGGAAACGGTTATCGCCATAGATAACCAGTGGACCTCAACCTGCCGCTTTGCCGATATCGTGCTGCCTGCGACCACGCAGTTTGAGCGTAACGATCTCGACCAGTACGGCAACCACTCCAACCGTGGCATTATCGCCATGAAACAGGTGGTGCCGCCGCAGTTCGAGGCGCGCAACGACTTTGATATTTTCCGCGAGCTGTGCCGTCGCTTTAATCGCGAAGAAGCCTTTACCGAAGGGCTGGACGAAATGGGCTGGCTGAAACGCATCTGGCAGGAAGGTGTACAACAAGGCAAAGGACGCGGCGTTCATCTGCCAGCGTTTGATGACTTCTGGAATAACAAAGAGTACGTCGAGTTTGACCATCCGCAGATGTTTGTTCGCCACCAGGCATTCCGCGAAGATCCGGATCTCGAACCGCTGGGCACGCCGAGTGGCCTGATTGAGATCTACTCGAAAACCATCGCCGATATGAACTACGACGATTGTCAGGGGCATCCGATGTGGTTTGAGAAAATCGAACGCTCCCACGGTGGGCCCGGCTCGCAGAAGTATCCGTTGCATCTGCAATCTGTGCATCCGGATTTCCGACTTCACTCGCAGTTATGTGAGTCGGAAACTCTGCGTCAGCAATATACGGTAGCGGGTAAAGAGCCAGTGTTCATTAACCCGCAGGATGCCAGCGCGCGCGGTATTCGTAACGGTGATGTGGTACGCGTCTTTAACGCTCGCGGTCAGGTGTTGGCAGGGGCAGTAGTTTCTGACCGCTATGCACCCGGCGTGGCACGAATTCACGAAGGGGCATGGTACGATCCAGATAAAGGCGGCGAGCCTGGTGCGCTGTGCAAATACGGTAACCCCAACGTGCTGACCATCGACATCGGTACTTCGCAGCTGGCGCAGGCGACCAGTGCGCACACTACGCTGGTGGAAATTGAGAAGTACAATGGAGCAGTGGAGCAGGTGACGGCGTTTAACGGCCCTGTGGAGATGGTGGCGCAGTGCGAATATGTTCCCGCGTCGCAGGTGAAATCATGACCACGCTGACAGCACAACAGATTGCCTGTGTTTACGCCTGGCTGGCGCAGTTGTTCTCCCGTGAACTGGACGATGAACAACTGACGCAAATCGCCAGTGCGCAGATGGCTGAATGGTTTTCGTTGCTGAAAAGCGAACCGCCGCTGGCTGCGGCGGTGAATGAGCTGGAAAACTGTATTGCCACGCTGACAGTACGTGACGATGCCCGTCTGGAACTGGCCGCTGACTTTTGCGGCCTGTTTCTGATGACCGACAAACAAGCGGCGCTGCCGTATGCATCGGCCTACAAACAGGACGAGCAAGAGATTAAACGCTTGTTAGTTGAGGCAGGGATGGAAACCAGCGGCAATTTCAACGAACCGGCAGATCATCTGGCGATCTATCTCGAATTGCTCAGCCATCTGCATTTTTCGCTGGGAGAGGGGACCGTTCCTGCGCGAAGAATCGACAGTTTGCGGCAAAAAACACTGACGGCGCTGTGGCAATGGTTACCAGAGTTTGTTGTGCGTTGTCGTCAGTATGACAGCTTTGGTTTTTACGCGGCACTAAGCCAGTTATTGCTGGTGTTAGTGGAGAGCGACCACCAAAACAGATAACGTCGTTTGTGCGCCTGAAAAGACGCGTTTAGCGTCGCATCAGGCATTATGGGGCAGTTGCCGGATGCGTCATCACATCCGGCAAACACACATCACGGATGAGCTACAAACCGGGAAAGTCGCTGGCGCAGCAGGCGGTTTTCCTGCTTCAGGTGCGCAATATCATCCATTAACGTCAGCGCCACCGCGATCCCAGGCCAGTCCAGAGCCAGTTCATGACGCAGGCGTACTGCGCGTTGCACCACGATGGCGGCATGGTCGTCAAATACCCAGGTTGTTTCCTGGATCTCACGCGGTTCAACCACCCCCAAACCGACAATTTCATTCAACTCCTCTTCAGAGATGCCGGTATGCAGGCAAAATTCGGTAATAGTAAAAGTCACCGTAACATTAGCCATTATGCTTTCCCCCAATCTTTACGTGGATCAAAAGACGACTGGGCGTCTGCCAGTTGCTGCCACAGCGCGGCAGTGTTTTCATCCGGTTTCGGCGGCATCACGATTTTCAGTACCGCATACAGATCGCCGGTCTGTTTTTTGCTCACCAGACCTTTGCCTTTAACGCGCAATCGTTGCCCGGCCTGGCTGCCTGGCGGGATAGTCAGCAAAATGCTTTCTTTCAGTGTTGGAACGGTGACTTTAGCACCCAGCGCCGCTTCCCACGGGCTAACCGGCACCACAATTTCCAGATCCTGGCCGACAATATCGACAGCGGATGTGGCGCAATATGAATCACCAGCCACAAATCGCCATTTGGACCACCGTTTTCGCCCGGCGTCCCCTGGCCTTTCAGACGGATGCGTTGACCATTGCCGACGCCCGCCGGGATCTTCACATTCAGCGTTTTCGGGATTTCCTGTTCGATCATGCCAAAGGCGTTATAAACCGGCAGGTTATAGCTGATGGTACGCTTATGCTCAGTAAGCGTTTCTTCGAGGAATACCGCCACTTCGATTTCAATATCGTGGCCGCGTGCGGCGGGGCGTTGACGGCTCTGGCGGGCATGCTGACCGAAAATTGACGAGAAGATATCGTCAAAATCTTCGGCATTAAAACTCTGACCGTCGCCATGATGGAACTGACGGTTAAATTGCGGATCGTTGCGATGTTGCCACATCTGATCATACTCAGCGCGACGTTGTTCATCACTTAACACTTCCCAGGCTTCAGCGACCTCTTTGAAGCGGGCTTCGGCATCCGGTTCTTTGCTGACATCAGGATGGTATTTACGGGCCAGTCGACGATAGGCGGTCTTGATTGTCTTGAGATCGTCCGTCGGTTTCACGCCCATGATGGCGTAATAATCCTTTAATTCCATAGCGTTATCTCGCGTAAATCAACACAAATTGAAGGAACCCCTGTAAGGTAACTCCTATAAGTGTAGGGTAATCCTCAAAATTTCATATGCCAACACAGAATATGTTATTGAAATCATCGCGGAGAGGAGGTCGCCTCAAGGTGGGGTGCTGAACATATTTTAAACAGGTGAAAAAGGGTGAGCGATTTTTGATAGTGGAACCAGGCACTTTAAGTTTAACTGGGGCGTCATTATTTATTAAATTTTATAGGCGCTATATATGAGTAGTAATATACATGGAATTAGTTGCACTGCAAATAATTATTTGAAACAAGCCTGGAACAATATAAAAAATGAGCACGAAAAAATCAAAATATTCAATCACGCTTTTGAAAACACACTGGTGTTTTTATGCGGTTTATAAAGAAATCAGACGTCAAAAAGCTGAAGACTACATTCCATGCCTGGAATGCGATTCACTAGAAAAAGAATTTGAGGAAATGCAGAATGATAATGATTTATCATTATTTTTGAGAACATTGCGTACTAATGATACAGAAACTTATTCAGGGGTTTCAGAAGGTATTACATATACTATACAATATGTTCGAGATATTGATATTGTTAGAGTGTCCTTGCCGGGCAGAGGTTCAGAGTCTATCACAGATTTTAAAGGTTATTATTGGTATGGCTTTATGGAATATATTGAAAACATTAATGCGTGTGATGATGTTTTTTCTGAGTATTGTTTAGATGATGAAAATATGAGTATCCAGCCAGAATGGATAAATACGCCGGGAATATCTGATTTAGATACTGGTATTGATTTGTCTGGTATATCTTTTATTCAGAGTGAAATTAATAAAACTTATGGATTAAAATACGCTCCAGTAGATGGCGATGGCTATTGTCTGTTAAGGGCCATACTGGTTTTAAAAGAACATGAGTATTCATGGGCGCTGGGCAGCCATAAGACGCAAAAGCAAGTATACGAAGAGTTTATTAAAATTGTTGATAAACAAACGATCGAGGCTCTTGTTGATACGGCATTCAATGATCTCAGGGAAGATGTAAAGACATTATTCGGCGTTAATCTACAATCTGACAACAAAATTCAGGGGCAGGGTGGTTTTTTATCATGGAGTTTTTTGTCTTTTAAAAAAGAATTTATTGATAGTTGCTTGAATGACAAAAAATGCATACTGCATTTACCCGAATTTATATTTAATGATAACAAGGTACGCCTTGTTTTAGACACCGACCCAGAGCAGAGGGTTAATGAGGTGAAAAATTTCCTCACTGCTCTTTCAGATAGCATTTGCTCATTATTTATTGTTAATAGTAATATGGCATCAATCTCCTTGGGGAATGAATCCTTTTCAACAGATGAAGATCTTGAGTATGGTTATTTAATGAACACTGGCAATCATTATGACGTTTACCTCCCTCCTGAACTTTTTGCTCAGGCTTACGAGTTAAACAATAAGGAAAGGAATGCGCAGATTGATTTTTTAACTCGTTATGCAATTTAATGACAAAGGCATGTGCTAAAAACCATTGTTATTAATCTCACACTTTTTTATTGGTAAATATTGCCTCTGTATTGGTAACGCCGCTGATATTCTGTCTAGCCCTCTGGTGTAATCATCAGCGGCGTTCGTGAGGCAGGGAGCTAATCAGGCATAGTTTGCGTCAAACCTTGCCTGTTTTTAAAGATGTATATAGAAAAACAGGCATTCAACAAGCCATTTTGCGAACCTGTTCCCGGAAAAATGTCATATTTCTGTCACACTCTTTAGTGATTGATAACAAAAGAGGTGCCAGGAATGAACAAAACGCTAATCGCCGCAGCTGTGGCAGGGATAGTTTTAATCGCTTCAAACGCTCAGGCACAAACCGTACCGGAAGGCTATCAGCTACAGCAAGTGCTCATGATGAGCCGCCATAACTTACGTGCGCCGCTGGCGAACAATGGCAGTGTGCTGGAGCAGTCGACGCCGAATAAATGGCCAGAATGGGACGTCCCCGGTGGGCAACTCACCACCAAAGGTGGCGTGCTCGAAGTGTATATGGGCCATTACATGCGTGAATGGCTGGCACAGCAGGGGATGGTGAAATCGGGGGAATGCCCGCCGCCGGACACCGTTTATGCCTATGCCAATAGTCTGCAACGTACCGTTGCGACCGCACAGTTCTTTATTACCGGCGCATTCCCGGGGTGTGATATTCCTGTGCATCACCAGGAAAAAATGGGCACTATGGACCCAACCTTTAACCCGGTGATCACCGATGATTCCGCCGCATTCAGTGAACAGGCGGTGGCGGCAATGGAGAAAGAGCTCAGCAAACTCCAGCTTACCGACAGCTACCAACTACTGGAAAAAATCGTTAACTATAAAGATTCCCCTGCCTGTAAAGAGAAACAACAGTGTTCGCTGGTGGATGGCAAAAATACCTTTAGCGCCAAGTATCAACAAGAACCAGGTGTTTCCGGGCCGCTGAAAGTCGGCAACTCGCTGGTAGATGCGTTTACTTTGCAATATTACGAAGGTTTTCCGATGGATCAGGTGGCCTGGGGAGAAATCAAATCTGACCAGCAGTGGAAGGTGTTGTCGAAGCTTAAAAACGGCTACCAGGACAGCCTGTTTACCTCACCGGAAGTGGCGCGCAATGTTGCGAAACCGCTGGTCAGTTATATCGACAAAGCTCTGGTCACCGATCGCACCAGCGCACCGAAAATTACAGTGTTGGTTGGGCACGACTCCAACATTGCCTCTCTGTTAACGGCGCTGGATTTCAAACCGTATCAGTTGCATGACCAGAACGAACGCACGCCGATTGGCGGCAAAATCGTTTTCCAGCGTTGGCATGACAGCAAAGCCAATCGCGATTTGATGAAAATTGAATATGTGTATCAGAGTGCGGAACAGTTACGTAATGCCGATGCGTTAACCCTGCAGGCACCTGCTCAGCGTGTGACGCTGGAATTAAGCGGTTGCCCGATAGATGCCAACGGTTTCTGCCCGATGGATAAATTTGATAGCGTGTTGAATGAAGCGGTGAAATAACAGAAAACTCCCCGAGAAGCGGGGAGTCGCTGGTTAAACGTTTTACGTTCGATGGTCTGTTCGCCCCAAAAGCAGAATCTTTATCGGTCTTAGCAAAGGCTTTGACTAACACTTCATCGCTACCTTCTTCCCAAATCTTTTCCGCCATTTTTTCGTCGTACCCGGCGACTTCGAAAATGGCCTCGGCTATTTCCGGCGACGTATTGCGCAGAGATGCCCATTCACCGACGTGATGAGCTTTCGCTTCTTGAGTTGGCATGCGTATCCTCCTGTTGAAGATTAGCCGTTAAGTTTAACTGCCAGACCTGCGACATATTCCCCTTGATAACGAGCAATAGACAGTTCTTCCTGGCTTGGCTGGCGTGAGCCGTCACCGCCTGCGATGGTGGTTGCGCCGTACGGCGTACCGCCGCGAACCTGTGAAACGTCAAATAATTCCTGCGCTGCGTAGCCAATGGGGACAATTACCATGCCGTGATGCGCAAGGGTCGTCCAGGTTGAAGTAATAGTTTGTTCCTGACCGCCGCCAGTACCGGTGGAACTAAAGACGCTCGCCAGTTTTCCGTATAGTGCGCCGGAAGCCCACAGGCCGCCCGTCTGGTCGAGGAAGGTACGCATTTGACCGGACATGTTGCCAAAGCGGGTAGGTGTACCAAAAATAATGGCGTCGTAATCGGCCAGTTCTTGCGGGGTTGCAACCGGTGCAGTTTGCGTTTTACCGCCTGCTTTTTCAAATAATTGCGGCGGCATGGTTTCCGGTACACGCTTAACGACAACTTCTGCGCCATCGACTTTGCTTGCACCCTCAGCGACTGCGCGTGCCATCGTTTCAATATGTCCGTACATGGAATAATAAAGCACCAGAACTTTAGCCATTTCTAACCACTCCTCGTGTTATCTCTATTCCGTAGCGATTCGCTACCACTTATTTAAAGATAAGACGTCCTTTTCAGAGTGCAAATTTCACAACCACTTATTTGATTTATAACAACTTTCACAAGCACGTAATTTTGTCGCAAAATGACACATTTTTATCTCATCGCGTTTTTTTAATCATAAGAGCGGCTTATGGATAATTATTTGAGATGATATCTATTCTCGCTAAGAAGCTGTTGCAGGATATTACCAAACGCGGGTCTGCCCGCGTCAGTTCACTAAGCTTAGTCCCACGTAGCGAAAATATGGCAGCCGCCATACGCCGCGTTAATTCTATGCAATATGATGTCTATACCCAGACGGAGGTCAGTAATGGCAAACCATCGAGGCGGTTCCGGCAATTTTGCAGAAGACCGCGAAAGAGCATCAGAAGCAGGTAAAAAAGGTGGACAGCACAGCGGGGGGAATTTCAAGAATGACCCGCAGCGCGCATCTGAAGCAGGTAAAAAAGGTGGCAAGAGCAGTCACGGTAAAAGTGACAACTAGCCGGACTAATCAGTGACGAATGCATTTTTGTCTGAAGCTCGTCAAAAAGTCATCACCGCCGGTTACCCCGGCGGTTTTCTGTTTATGGCTCCTGATGAACAACTTCTGGCGGTGGAACGTCAACCAACCTTCTGCTTAACAACGCATTGAGTAAAATCGCGCCAAAGGTTGCTGTACCGATCCCTCCCAACGTAAAACCGCCCAGCGTGAGAGCAAAATCACCCGCGCCCAGCACTAAGGTTACTGCGACCATAATCAAATTACCGTTCTGGCTTAAATCGACACGGTTTTGTACCCAGATCCTTGCGCCTGCGACGGCAATCAGCCCGAACACAACAATTGAAGCACCACCAATCACCGGTGCAGGAATGGTATGGATCAGCGCGCCAAATTTCGGCGAAAAGCCCAACAGCATGGCGATGACGGCAGCAGCAACAAACACCAGCGTCGAGTAGACTTTGGTCACGGCCATCACACCGATATTTTCAGCATAGGTGGTCACGCCGCTACCGCCGACAGAGCCGGAAAGCATACGTTGCCAGACCATCGCCTACGAATGCCCGCCCCATATACGGGTCCATATGCGTCGGTCATCCCGGCGACTGCCTTGAGATGACCTAAGTTTCCGCCACCAGAATCACCGCCACGGGCGCAATCAGCATCATTGCCTGACCATTAAAAGCAGGAGTGGAAAATGTGGCAGACCGAACCGAGGCAGCATGACGAGAGTAAAATCGACGGCTTTTTCCCAGCCTAAAACGTTGGTCATCACGCCATACAGCAGACAGGCGACAATTAATCCTACGAGAATCAATAACCGCTGGATCATGCCACGGGTAAACACCGCCACCAGCCCAATACAGCACCGTCATTACCGCCATCCAGCTATCAAAGGCCGAAGCCGATACTTTTCACTGCGATAGGCGCTAAGTTCAGGCCAATCGCCATCACCACCACGCACCCGTCACCACCGGCGGCATCAGTCGTTCAATCCAGCGCGTACCGATTTTCATCACCACCAGGCCAATGACGGTATAAACCAGCCCACAGGCGATAATCCCGCCCAGCGCAATGCTGATATTCGGGTTAATGCCTGACCGTTAAAGCCCGAAGCCCGTCGCGGCGATCACCACGCGCGCCGACAAAGAAAGCCGCTGGATCCGAGATAAAATGGAAAGATTGCGCCCGCCGGTAATAAAGCCAGCGCCATATCGCCACTGAAATGGGATCAATCAAATCAATCAATCAGTTAATCCGCGCGCTCTGTAGAGGTCGATTTTAACGCCAGTGAGGGCGAAAACAGTCTCCTTAAGGAGGTTAACAAGCAGGGCGCATCAGCGCGTGATAACTGCAGATCGAACCACACCAGCCCGTAGGGTGTGGTGTGACGATGAATCGCTTCGATGGCAAAACAGAATGTCGTGGGTGCCGACGCTCACCACTGATACGGGCAGTCAAACGAAACCAGAGCCTCTTCCAGTTGCGGGCATCCGGTCACCCCGTCTGCCAGCGGGCGGCGGCAAAGCGGTGTTCCATGGGCGTTTTGCCGCCAAAAAGGTTCTGCCCGGCGCTAAGTGTATTTCAGCGTTCGATTTTCATTGAATACCGGCCAGACGGACGCCCCACGATTCAGGCACACCAGTAATGTGGGCGGCGTATCGGTCACGCTGCAGACGGCGCTGGCGGTGAACCCGGCGCGCCCGGCTGGACCGTCCGTGGTGATGATATTGACCGCCGCGCCCATGCAGGACATCGCATCGCGAAAAGTTTGTTGATCGACAATGTTCATAGTTTGCTCCTTACAACAGCCCGCAGGCTTCTTCAAAGGACAGACGTGGCAGGCGCGCAAAAAGTTTGCTTCTATCGCCATAGCCGATATTAATCAGCAGATTGCTCTTCAGCGTGCTGCCCGCAAAAAAGGCGTCGTCAACGTGTTGACGGTCAAAACCCGACATCGGGCCGGTATCCAGTCCCAGCGCACGGCAGGCGACGATCAGATAGGCCGCCTGCATGGAACTGTTGCGAAACGCTGTTTCTTCCGCAAGTTGTGGGCTGGAGGTAAACCAACTGCGGGCATCGCCGTGAGGAAACAGTTGTGGTAACCGTTCATAAAATTCACTGTCCCAGGCAACGATAGCGGTGACGGGCGCGGTCAGGGTTTTTTGTAGATTGCCGCTGGAAAGCGCCGGGCGCAGACGTTCTTTTCCTTCTGCAGTGCGGATAAACACGATCCGTGCCGGAGAACAGTTAGCTGATGTCGGCCCCCATTTCATCAGGGCATAAAGCTCCCGTAACGTCTCATCGCTGACGGGTGTCTCCCGCCAGCCGTTGTGAGTGCGGGCATCGGTGAACAGGGTGCTAAGCGCACCTGGGCTAACGGCTTCGTTCATAGCAATTCCTTACAGGGCGGCTTCACGGTGATGTAACAGGCTGGCAAGCCCGTTGAGTAACAGAGCATTAAACGTTTCGGGATCGGTCACGTTGCAGGCGTGTCCGCCATAGCGCATCACAATTTTCTGGCTATCGGGCAGGGCGGCATGAAGTTCACTGGAACATGCGGATGGCACCAGCAGATCATCACTGGCGCAGATGATTTGCACCGGGCAGCGGATGCGATCCGCATGGTGACTAAAGTCAGCGCGTTTGAGGGCGTTAAGTCGACGCAGTAAATTATTTTTGCCCTGAAAATGCGCCAGTGCCAGCGCGTCTTCTGCCTCCAGGCGAGGTGCGCGGGCCGCCATCCAGTCGGCGGGATAGAGGAACAACGGCTGCGCTTCCACCCATGCCTGTGCGCCGCCGCTATACAGTAATCGTTCGCGAACCTGAAAACAGCGGCGCGTATGGGCGTTTATTCGTAGCCAGCCGTTAACGCTGACCAGCATAGTTACCGACGCGGGATAATCCAGCGCCAGCTGCATCCCCACCAGCGCACCGAGCGCATGGCCGACCACCGCGTAACGCTCAATCCCTGCGGCTACCAGCGCCTGATGCAGTTCCGCTGCCATCTGGGTGATACTGTAATCTTCTGCCAGCGTGTCGGGATTATTGCCGGTGCCGCGCTGGTCGTAACAGACTACCTGATACTCCTGCTCCAGCACCGCCAGTTGCGGTAACCAGTAACTGCCGCTACCGCCAAGACCCGAAATCAACACCACTACGGGCGCATCAGCATAAGGGGGAGGTGAGAGTGAAAGTTTCATCGCGGCCTCACTTGGCGATATGCGCAATTGTGGCGATTTCCACCAGCGCGTCAGGTTTTACCAGTCCGCACTGAATGCAGAATCGCGCCGGTTTATCACCCGGAAAAAACTCGGCGTAGATTTCGTTAATCGCGGCGTAATTTTTCCAGTCGGTAATAAAGATGCTGTTGAAGGTCACATCCGCCATCGTGCCACCCGCCGTCTCGATCACCTTGCGGATAGTTTCCAGAACGTGGCGGGTTTGCGCCTTTGGGTCATCGGCAAACAGCACGTTGTTATGTTGATCAAAAGCCAGCGTACCGGGACATACACCACGCCATCAGCCAGCGTGCCGGGAACGAAGGGGCCAGCGGTGCGCTGCTGCCAGCGGGAATCAAATTACGGATTTTGGCATCGTTAAACTAGCTGATAACGAGCAAGGATGTGGGAGAAAGCGCGTCGCAGAACGTTCGACGTCGCTGACCCAGCCAAAAGGTTTCGATATTGAACAACGCGGCTTTCTGTGCAAATTCCGGCCCGCGGTGTGTTGCGTCTTCCAGCACCACGCCGAAATACTCCAGAAAAAGCCATCGCGTAGCGTCGAGTTCGACGCAGACGTTGGTGCTTGATACCGGTGAAAACCAGATGGCGTATTCCACGGCTGCGCAAAATGCTGTCCAGCGGTGTATTGAAGAAACCGCTGTGCGCTTCGGCAGCATCAATATCGCCAGGCTGCGGCACCAGTTCATCCACCAGTTGATAATCCCGGAGCCTTTCGCCAGCAATTTCCCCTGCAGCTGCGGCTGCTTACGCATGGTTTTTCAGGGCGTTCGATTTATGAAAATTCGGTGAGCCGGGTCCGCCAGCTTCGACATACTGTTCATCCCAGCCATTTTGAAACCAGATGATCAGCATCCCTGCCGCTCGCGCTGCGGTCACGGCGGTTTGAATGTTGGCAATGACCGGGCGAGTGGTTGAGACATCAAACCCGGCGAGATCTAAGTAGCCGCCTGGCGTGGCATAAGCGTTTTGCATATCCACCACGATCAGCGCACTTTGCTGCGGATCGAAGGTAATGGCTTCCGGTCGAGCGGTTAAGGTTGTCATCATGCCACCTCCTGAGTCAGCGCAGGGAGATGGGCGCGGCACTGCATCAGTGGTTGAATGCGCTCGCCGAAGGTTTCGATTCCCGACAGAAAATCATCGAAGGTCAACAGCACGCCTTCGGCACCAGGCACGCTTGCGACTTCATCTAACATGCGCGCGACACTGGCGTAAGAACCGACTAATGTCCCCATATTGATGTTTACCGCCGAAGTGGGATCGGCCATCTGACGGACGTTGGTATCAGTACCGGAGCGGGTATCTTTCTGACTTTGTTCGGTTAGCCAGCTTAACGCCTCTTCATCCGCGCCCGCTTTGTAGTGTTCCCATTTGGCGCGAGCGGCATCGTCGGTTTCATCGGCAATCACCATAAACAACACATAAGAACCAACGTCGCGCCCGGTTTGCTCTGCGGCCTGTTTCATCCGCGCAGCGGTCGGGGCGAAAGCCGTGGGCGTATTTACGCCTTTGCCGAAACAGAAGTTGAAATCGGCATACTGAGCGGAGAACGCCATGCCAGCGTCGCTTTGCCCGGCGCAGATCACTTTCATGGGGACACTCGGTTGCGGACTGACGCGACAATCATTCATGGTGAAAAAATCGCCTTTAAAATCGCTTTTCCCCGTGCCCCACAGGTCGCGCAGCACCTGAACATATTCGGTGAGATAGTCGTAACGACGGGAGAAATAGTCATCGCCAGGCCAGATACCCATCTGCTCATACTCGGGCTTTTGCCAGCCAGTCACGAGGTTGACGCCAAAACGCCCGCCAGAGATGGAGTCGATGGTTGCGGCCATACGGGCGACGATTGCCGGAGGTAACGTTAAGGTGGCAGCAGTGGCGTAAATCTGAATGCGCGAGGTCACGGCCGCCAGCCCCGCCATCAAGGTGAACGACTCAAGGTTGTGATCCCAGAACTCAGTTTTGCCGCCAAAGCCACGCAGTTTGATCATCGACAGGGCGAAATCGAAATGGTAGTGCTCCGCTTTTTGCACAATGGCTTTATTCAGTTCAAAGGTCGGCATGTACTGCGGCGCGTGGGTCGAAATGAGCCAGCCGTTGTTGCCAATAGGTACGAATACGCCAATTTTCATCATCAACCTCTCTTCGTCTCGTAAAGTGAAAGTCAGACGGGGCGCTGCATCCTGCATATCCTTTTCAGCCGCGTATTGGCTTGTTTGCAAAGCGGATGCCAGTTTTTAAAAAGTTAATGTTGTTAATATGTTAACAACGCGTTATCTAAAATATCTGGTAAAAAGTGGACTAAACGGTCAAAACAGTTGCACATAAAACATGCATCTGTGCGCGATGAGAGTGCAGAAGGTCGAGGCCGGGCGGGGGTTTTGCTATCCTGTTGCCAATCTACAAGAGGGGAGAGCGCATGACGCAAGGCGCAGTGAAAACAACGGGTAAACGTTCGCGCGCAGTAAGCGCGAAGAAAAAAGCGATTCTTAGCGCAGCACTGGACACTTTTTCACAATTCGGTTTTCACGGCACAAGGCTGGAGCAGATCGCAGAGTTGGCGGGTGTTTCAAAAACCAATCTGCTGTATTACTTTCCGTCAAAAGAGGCGCTGTATATTGCCGTGCTGCGGCAGATTCTCGATATCTGGCTGGCACCGTTAAAAGCGTTTCGAGAAGATTTCGCCCCGCTGGCGGCGATCAAAGAGTACATCCGTCTGAAGCTGGAAGTCTCCCGCGATTATCCGCAGGCTTCGCGCCTGTTCTGTATGGAGATGCTGGCAGGCGCGCCGCTGTTAATGGATGAACTGACGGGCGATTTGAAGGCATTAATTGATGAGAAATCGGCGCTGATTGCCGGTTGGGTCAAAAGCGGCAAACTCGCGCCGATTGATCCGCAGCATTTGATTTTTATGATTTGGGCTTCCACTCAACATTACGCCGATTTTGCCCCTCAGGTGGAGGCGGTGACAGGCGCGACGTTGCGCGATGAGGTATTTTTCAATCAAACGGTTGAAAACGTGCAGCGGATTATTATTGAGGGGATTCGACCACGTTAAAGATGCCGGAGGAGGTTGTAACATCCTCCGGCTACCTGTTTAACCGATCGTCATTAAACTGGCGTTACCGCCAGCGGCAGCGGTATTCACACTCAGCGAACGTTCGATATACAGCCGTTCCAGAAGGATATTGCTTTCGCCACGGGCAAAACCCTGCACCGAAACAATTGCGCCATCCCGCGCAGCAACGGCTTCACACAATGCGCGAAGCTGATCCGAATCACCGTGGAAGATCACCGCATCAAAGGGTTGAGCGGTTATATTTTCCGCTTTCGCCAGTTGAATACGTTCGCTGACTGCCGATGGCAATGCCTTTACTAGCTGACGATGCAGCGCGTCATCCGGCCACAGTACCTGGCTGCCCACCGCCAGCACGGCGGCGAGCTGAGTCAGCGCATCCTGCTCATCATCGGCAATACACAACACGCGCTCACGCGGCAGCAGCGTCCAGGTGTTGCGTTCACCCGTCGGCCCCGGCAGCAATCGTTGTGTTCCTGCCTGCGCCAGCTCGCCATATTGCGTACATAACGCCTGCAATTCTGGACGATTTGCTGCCCATTCCCGCAGTGCATTTAGCGGCTGAGTCAATGCGGCTTTCAACTGTGCATCGACCGGATACTCTGCATCCTGACGCGCGAGCGTCACTGCCAGCGCACTTTCCGGGCGATTCGCCAGCAGACGGTAGAGATAGAGCGGACCGCCTGCTTTCGGCCCGGTACCGGACAACCCTTCGCCGCCGAATGGCTGCACACCCACCACTGCGCCCACCATATTACGGTTAACATACAGGTTACCAACATGGGCCGAGCCAGTGACCTGGGCGATGGTTTCATCAATACGCGTATGGACACCAAGCGTCAGACCATAGCCGGAAGCGTTAATCTGCTCGATCAGCTCTGGTAGCTGGTTACGGTTGTAACGCACCACATGCAGCACCGGACCAAAGACCTCTTTTTGCAATTCGGCAAAGTCATCCAGTTCGATCAGCGTCGGGGCGACAAAGGTGCCGCTTTGCCATTCACGGGCATCTTCGCTGTTTTCCCGCACCGCCTGGAACACCGGACGGCCTTTGCTACGCATGGTCTGAATATGGCGCTCAATATTGGCTTTCGCTTCGCTATCAATCACCGGACCGATATCGGTGGTCAGGCGACCCGGATTACCCATCCGGCATTCGGCCATTGCGCCGCGCAGCATTTTCAACGTGTGGTCGGCAATCTCATCTTGCAGGCACAGCACGCGCAGCGCCGAACAACGCTGACCCGCACTGTCGAACGCCGAGGCCAGTACATCCACGACGACCTGTTCGGTCAGTGCTGAAGAATCGACAATCATCGCGTTCATGCCGCCGGTTTCAGCGATGAGCGGAATAGGGCGACCCTGAGCGTCCAGGCGGCTGGCGATATTGCGCTGCAGTAACGTAGCGACTTCGGTTGAACCGGTAAACATCACCCCGCGTACGCGATCATCACCCGTCAGTTGCGCGCCCACGGTTTCCCCCTGACCTGGCAGCAACTGCACCACGCCTGGCGGTACACCCGCTTCCAGCAAAATGGCGATCCCTTGCGCGGCAATCAGCGGCGTTTGTTCTGCCGGTTTTGCCAGCACGCTGTTACCTGCCGCCAGTGCGGCAGCAATCTGCCCGGTGAAAATAGCCAGCGGGAAGTTCCACGGACTGATACACACCACAGGCCCTAATGGACGGTGGGTTTCGTTAGCGAAATCATCCCGCACCTGTCCGGCATAGTAGTGGAGAAAATCGACCGCTTCGCGCACTTCGGCAATGGCGTTACTGAAGGTTTTTCCGGCTTCACGCACCAGAATACCAATCAGTTGCTGCATCTGGCTTTCCATTAGCACGGCAGCGCGATGCAAAATCGCCGCGCGTTCAACCGGAGGAGTGGCAAACCAGATTGGCGCGTTATTAACCGCACTTTCCAGCGCCTGTTCTACCTCACGCGGCGTGGCTTCACGCACAAAGCCCACAATATCTTTCGGTTCCGCAGGGTTAATAACGGGCGACATCTCACCTGCCGCTACCGGTTGTTCCAGCATTGGCAAGGCCTGCCATTTTTGCAGTGCACTATTGAGCAGGGCAGAAGAGAGCGAGGCCAGCCGGTGTTCGTTAGCGAGATCCAGCCCTGCCGAGTTGTCGCGCCCGTGACCGTAAAGATCGCGCGGCAGGGGAATTTTCGGATGCGGTAATCCAGTTTGCCCTTCCTGTTGCGCCAGTTTTTCTACAGCAGTGACCGGATCGGCGACCAGTTCATCCAGTGGCAAAGAGGTGTCGGCAATACGGTTAACAAACGAGGTGTTAGCACCGTTTTCCAGCAGGCGACGCACCAGATACGCCAACAGCGTTTCATGGGTACCGACCGGAGCATAAATACGACACGGACGGTTAAGTTTGCCGTCGGCAACTTTCCCGGTGACCTGCTCATACAGTGGCTCGCCCATACCATGCAGGCACTGGAACTCGTACTGACCCGGATAGTAGTTCTGACCTGCCAGTTGATAAATCGCTGCCAGCGTATGGGCGTTGTGCGTCGCGAACTGCGGGTAGATTAGATTCGGCACCGCCAGCAGCTTTTTCGCACAGGCGAGATATGAAACGTCGGTATACACCTTGCGGCTATAAACCGGATAGCCTTCAAGGCCGTCCATCTGCGCACGCTTGATTTCACTATCCCAGTACGCGCCTTTCACCAGGCGAATCATCAGACGGCGACGGCTGCGGGTGGCGAGATCAATCAGGTAATCAATCACCAGTGGGCAGCGTTTTTGATAAGCCTGAATAACAAAACCGATACCGTTCCAGCCTGCCAGCTCAGGCTCGAAACAGAGTTTTTCCAGCAGATCGAGGGAGATCTCCAGACGATCGGCCTCTTCGGCGTCAATGTTGATACCAATATCATACTGACGCGCCAGCAGGGTGAGTGATTTCAGACGTGGGTAAAGCTCTTCCATTACCCGGTCATACTGGGCGCGGCTGTAGCGCGGATGCAGCGCTGACAGTTTGATTGAAATGCCCGGACCTTCATAGATGCCACGACCGTTAGACGCTTTACCGATGGCGTGAATCGCCTGCTGATAGGAAACCATATACGCCTGTGCATCTGCGGCGGTCAGCGCGGCTTCGCCCAGCATATCGTAAGAGTAACGGAAACCTTTCTCTTCCAGCTTGCGGGCATTGGCTAACGCTTCCGCGATGGTTTCGCCAGTGACGAACTGCTCGCCCATCAGGCGCATCGCCATATCCACACCTTTGCGGATCAGCGGTTCACCGCTTTTACCGATAATGCGGTTCAGCGAGCGGGAGAGGCTGGCTTCGTTATGGGTGGAAACCAGTTTGCCAGTAAACAGCAGCCCCCAGGTAGCGGCATTAACAAACAGGGACGGGCTACGACCAATGTGTGACTGCCAGTTACCGTTGCTGATTTTGTCGCGAATTAACGCGTCGCGGGTGGCTTTGTCGGGAATACGCAACAACGCTTCTGCCAGACACATCAGCGCCACGCCTTCCTGCGATGACAGCGAAAACTCCTGCAATAACCCCTGGACCATACCTGCGCGACCACTGGCATTTTTTTGATTACGCAGTTTATCGGCCAGTTGATACGCCAGTTTGTGCGCCTGTTCAGCAACTGGCTGCGGCAGGCGAGCTTGTTCCAACAGCATAGAAACCGCTTCGGTTTCCGGGCGGCGATAGGCCGCGGTGATCGCGGCGCGGGAAACCGACTGGGGCAATATTTGCTCGGCAAAGTCGAGGAAAGGTTGGTGTGGTTCCTCTGCCGGAGTCGGTGCTTCATCGCTCTCATTGGCAGCGCCAGAAAGCAGCGCAGGTAGCTCCGGCAGAGTATCGCTGTTTTCCAGTTGTTCGAGATAAGAAAAAATCGCCTGCTTAATTAACCAGTGTGGCGTGCGATCGATACGTGTCGCGGCAGACTTAATACGCTCACGCGTCGCGTCGTCCAGCTTAACCCCCATGGTGGTGGTTCCCATGCCATTACTCCTGTTGTTCTGAAAGGTGCAACTTAACGTTATCGTGAAATATCCATGATGTTGCAACTTTGTGCAATCATGTTAAATGTGACATGCGTAGCAAGCTTAAAAATGAATGAAATGTTAATAAAAGAAATCGATATGACAGGGATTAAAAAAATAACTCAGACTTTTTCTCTGCGGCAGTTAACATTTTTGAAAGGTGCAACCGCAAAAAATGTGAGAGAGTGCAACCTGATGAAAAATAGTGTCGCTGAGCACTAAAATTTAATGTAAATGGTGTGTTAAATCGATTGTGAATAACCAGCGCTTCCGGCAGGATACGGTCGCCCTGGTAAAACATAAACTCTGTTACCCCGTTCCGGTGGCAGATATAACGGCAAGTTTCGACATTGCCGATAATAATTTTTTGGAGACTTTAGATGGCTATTAGCACACCGATGTTGGTGACATTTTGTGTCTATATCTTTGGCATGATATTGATTGGGTTTATCGCCTGGCGATCAACGAAAAACTTTGACGACTATATTCTGGGCGGTCGTAGCCTTGGGCCATTCGTGACGGCATTATCGGCGGGTGCGTCGGATATGAGCGGCTGGCTGTTAATGGGGTTGCCGGGCGCGGTTTTTCTTTCCGGGATTTCCGAAAGTTGGATCGCCATTGGCCTGACATTAGGCGCGTGGATCAACTGGAAGCTGGTGGCGGGGCGGTTGCGTGTGCATACCGAATACAACAATAACGCCTTAACATTGCCGGATTATTTCACCGGGCGCTTTGAAGATAAAAGCCGCATTTTGCGCATTATCTCCGCGCTGGTGATTTTGCTGTTCTTCACCATTTATTGCGCTTCGGGCATTGTGGCAGGCGCGCGTCTGTTTGAAAGTACCTTTGGCATGAGCTACGAAACGGCTCTGTGGGCGGGAGCTGCGGCGACGATCCTTTACACCTTTATTGGCGGTTTCCTCGCGGTGAGCTGGACTGACACTGTACAGGCCAGCCTGATGATTTTTGCCCTGATCCTGACGCCGGTTATCGTCATTATCAGTGTCGGTGGCTTTGGTGACTCGCTGGAAGTGATCAAACAAAAGAGCATCGAAAACGTTGATATGCTCAAAGGGCTGAACTTTGTCGCCATTATCTCACTGATGGGTTGGGGGCTGGGTTACTTCGGGCAGCCGCACATCCTGGCGCGTTTTATGGCGGCAGACTCTCACCACAGCATTGTCCATGCGCGTCGTATCAGTATGACCTGGATGATCCTCTGCCTGGCAGGGGCGGTAGCTGTCGGCTTCTTTGGTATTGCTTACTTTAATGAGCACCCGGCGGTAGCAGGTGCGGTAAACCAGAATGCTGAGCGCGTGTTTATCGAACTGGCGCAAATTCTGTTTAACCCGTGGATTGCCGGGATTCTGCTGTCGGCAATTCTGGCGGCGGTAATGTCAACCTTAAGTTGCCAGCTGCTGGTGTGCTCCAGTGCGATTACCGAAGATTTATACAAAGCGTTTCTGCGTAAACATGCCAGCCAGAAAGAGCTGGTGTGGGTAGGGCGTGTGATGGTGCTGGTGGTGGCGCTGGTGGCCATTGCGCTGGCGGCAAACCCGGAAAACCGTGTGCTGGGGCTAGTGAGCTATGCGTGGGCAGGCTTTGGCGCGGCGTTTGGTCCGGTGGTGCTGTTCTCGGTGATGTGGTCACGCATGACGCGCAACGGTGCGCTGGCGGGGATGATCATCGGGGCGCTGACGGTTATCGTCTGGAAACAGTTCGGCTGGCTGGGACTGTACGAAATTATTCCGGGCTTTATCTTCGGCAGTATTGGGATTGTAGTGTTTAGTTTGCTGGGTAAAGCGCCGTCAGCGGCGATGCAAAAACGCTTTGCCGAGGCCGATGCGCACTATCATTCGGCTCCGCCGTCACGGTTGCAGGAAAGCTAAGGGACTTAGCCTGCGGCGGTTTTGTTTGGCTTCAGCAGCGGGTTGCGCTCCCTTAATGTGCCTCGCCATATAAATTGAATGGTGCAGGGAGCGCGCAGGGGGCGGCCAATCGCCGCCGCCCCCTGCTGCCCCGGCCTTCGGGGAACGTTTCAGCGATTTTGACGCCACCAACACCCGCGCTGTTCTTATGTTCCGGGCAAAAAGTTAGATTTGATAATCGAGGATGGACGAAATTGCTTGATACACCCGCTTATCAGTTTTACATGGAAGTTTTGATGTATTGAGTCAGGACGGTTTTGTCGGCTGGATACGGCGTTTACGCGGCATCCGGCAAGAACACATGGCTCGTTGTAAACAATCCCATCTTTGTACCTGGAATAATCGTTTATATCCCCTGGCATTACCTCTCTTTGTTTACATTTCAACATCATTTTATAAACATTCCGCTTGTATTTTTCTTTACCGTAATGATAATCGCTATCACTGCGATTTACTTTTCTTTGCATAGATTGACTCAGAAAAACGTTTAAGGGTGGGTGGCATGTTTGTTCCGTTTCTCATTATGTTGCGCGAAGGACTTGAAGCCGCGCTGATTGTCAGTTTGATTGCCAGCTATCTTAAGCGTACCCAGCGAGGCCGATGGATTGGTGTGATGTGGATTGGCGTGTTGCTTGCCGCTGCGTTGTGCCTGGGCCTGGGTATCTTCATTAACGAAACCACCGGCGAATTTCCGCAAAAAGAACAGGAACTGTTTGAAGGTATCGTGGCGGTGATCGCCGTGGTGATCCTTACCTGGATGGTTTTCTGGATGCGCAAAGTGTCGCGCAACGTCAAAGTGCAACTGGAACAGGCAGTCGATAGCGCATTGCAGCGTGGAAATCATCATGGCTGGGCGCTGGTGATGATGGTCTTTTTTGCCGTTGCAAGGGAAGGGCTGGAGTCGGTCTTTTTCCTGCTGGCGGCATTTCAACAAGATGTCGGGATCTGGCCGCCGCTGGGTGCAATGCTCGGTCTTGCTACTGCCGTGGTGCTCGGCTTCCTGCTCTACTGGGGCGGTATTCGCCTCAATCTTGGTGCATTTTTTAAATGGACCAGCCTGTTTATTCTCTTCGTCGCCGCAGGGCTGGCGGCTGGTGCCATTCGCGCATTTCATGAAGCCGGATTGTGGAACCACTTTCAGGAAATCGCCTTCGATATGAGCGCGGTCCTCTCAACTCACTCGCTGTTTGGCACGCTGATGGAAGGGATTTTTGGCTATCAGGAAGCACCGAGCGTCAGCGAAGTCGCCGTCTGGTTTATTTATCTCATCCCGGCGCTGGTGGCATTTGCCCTGCCACCACGCGCAGGGGCGACAGCGTCTCGCTCCGCGTAGCAAATACGACGCAAACTCTTGCTTAGTTACAACATACTTTAAAGGGATAGTCTCGTCATGACCATTAACTTCCGCCGTAACGCATTGCAGTTGAGCGTGGCTGCGCTGTTCTCTTCTGCTTTTATGGCTAACGCCGCTAATGTGCCGCAGGTCAAGGTGACCGTGACCGATAAGCAGTGCGAACCGATGACCATTACGGTTAACGCCGGGAAAACACAGTTCATTATTCAGAACCACAGCCAGAAGGCGCTGGAGTGGGAGATCCTCAAAGGCGTGATGGTGGTGGAAGAGCGGGAAAATATCGCCCCTGGCTTTAGCCAGAAAATGACGGCGAATTTACAGCCTGGCGAATACGATATGACCTGCGGTCTGCTGACTAACCCGAAAGGGAAGTTGATCGTCAAAGGTGAGGCAACGGCGGATGCGGCGCAAAGTGATGCGCTGTTAAGTCTTGGTGGTGCAATTACTGCATATAAAGCGTATGTCATGGCGGAAACCACGCAGCTGGTGACCGACACGAAAGCCTTTACTGACGCTATTAAAGCAGGCGATATCGAAAAAGCGAAAGCACTGTATGCGCCGACGCGCCAGCACTATGAGCGCATCGAACCGATTGCTGAACTGTTCTCCGATCTGGATGGCAGCATTGACGCCCGTGAAGATGATTACGAGCAAAAAGCCGCCGATCCGAAATTCACCGGTTTCCACCGTCTGGAAAAAGCATTGTTTGGCGACAACACCACCAAAGGCATGGATCAGTACGCTGACCAGCTTTATACCGATGTGGTTGATTTGCAAAAACGCATCAGTGAACTGGCTTTCCCACCTTCAAAAGTGGTCGGCGGTGCAGCCGGACTGATTGAGGAAGTGGCAGCCAGCAAAATCAGCGGTGAAGAAGATCGCTACAGCCACACCGATCTGTGGGATTTCCAGGCTAACGTTGAAGGCTCGCAGAAAATTGTCGATCTGCTGCGTCCACAACTGCAAAAAGCCAACCCGGAACTGTTGGCAAAAGTCGATGCCAACTTTAAAAAGGTCGATACCATTCTGGCGAAATACCGTACTAAAGACGGTTTTGAAACCTACGACAAATTGACCGATGCCGACCGGAATGCACTGAAAGGACCGATTACTGCGCTGGCGGAAGATCTGGCGCAACTTCGCGGTGTGCTGGGATTGGATTAAGCATTATGCAGTATGAAGATAAAAACGGCGTGAATGAACCGTCACGCCGACGTTTACTGAAAGGCATTGGTGCGCTGGCGCTGGCGGGAAGTTGTCCGGTCGCTCATGCACAAAAAACGCAAAGTGCGCCGGGTACGCTTTCACCGGATGCACGCAATGAGAAACAGCCGTTTTATGGTGAGCATCAGGCAGGGATCCTGACGCCACAACAGGCCGCAATGATGCTGGTGGCGTTTGATGTGCTTGCCAGCGATAAACCCGATCTTGAACGGTTGTTTCGCTTGTTGACTCAGCGTTTTGCTTTTCTGACTCAGGGCGGAGCGGCACCAGAAACGCCAAATCCGCGCCTGCCACCACTCGATTCCGGCATTCTTGGCGGCTACATTGCGCCCGATAATCTCACCATCACGTTATCGGTGGGTCACTCATTGTTTGATGAGCGCTTTGGCCTTGCGCCACAGATGCCGAAAAAGTTGCAGAAGATGACGCGTTTTCCCAACGACTCGCTGGATGCGGCGTTATGTCATGGTGATGTGTTGCTACAAATTTGCGCCAACACCCAGGACACGGTGATCCATGCGCTGCGCGATATCATCAAACATACGCCAGATTTGCTCAGCGTGCGCTGGAAGCGGGAAGGGTTTATTTCCGATCACGCGGCGCGTAGTAAAGGCAAAGAGACGCCGATTAATTTGCTGGGTTTCAAAGACGGCACTGCCAATCCCGATAGCCAGAATGATAAGTTGATGCAAAAAGTGGTGTGGGTAACGGCAGATCAGCAGGAGCCAGCGTGGACAATCGGTGGCAGCTATCAGGCAGTACGCTTGATTCAGTTTCGAGTGGAATTTTGGGACAGAACTCCGCTGAAAGAACAGCAGACGATTTTTGGTCGTGATAAGCAAACCGGTGCGCCGCTGGGAATGCAGCATGAGCATGATGTTCCCGATTACGCCAGCGATCCGGAAGGGAAGGTGATTGCGCTGGACAGCCATATCCGGCTGGCGAATCCCCGCACGGCGGAGAGTGAGTCCAGCCTGATGCTGCGTCGTGGCTACAGTTATTCACTGGGCGTCACCAACTCCGGGCAACTGGATATGGGGCTACTGTTTGTCTGTTACCAACACGATCTGGAAAAAGGCTTCCTGACTGTACAAAAAAGGCTCAATGGCGAAGCGCTGGAGGAATACGTTAAACCTATCGGCGGCGGTTATTTTTTTGCGCTGCCGGGAGTGAAGGACGCGAACGATTATCTCGGAAGCGCGTTATTGCGGGTTTAATGTTTATAGACGGATAAGGCGTTCTTGCGCAGATGCCTGATGCGATGCTTGCGCGTCTTCTTATGCCTACAATCGGTGCGGGTTCGGTAGGCGGATAAGGCGTTCACGCCGCATCCGGCGTTCGTGCGCAGATGCCTGATGCGAATCCTGCTGAAAGCACACAGCTTTTTTCATATCTGTCATCACTCTGTCATCTTTCCAGTAGAAACTAATGTCACTGAAATGGTGTTTTATGGTTAAATATAAGTGAATATATTGTTGCAATGAATGCGAGATCTGTTGTAATTATTAAGTAGCAGCGGAAGTTCCCGGCAGTGATAGTCAGTCACTATGGAGATCGCGGATGGTAACGTCCTGTTCTGGACAATGTCTTGTTAAGCTACGCTCCACCACTTGCGGAGATTTCTCCTCCGGTAGCAACTTCGTCACTCTGTATTTTTCTCACTTCCTCTCTTTACTCAGGTGTTACCGACGCCGCAAACGGTGTGCGTAGCCGTTTTCGGCATTTTATCCAAAAGCAAACTATGGCACAAGGAAGCCAACCCTCTGATGTTCAGGCATAATCGCGCTGCCAACGGCGCGTGTGATGAATACAAACAACTCAAGGTGCTCTCATGGGAGACAAAAGCAGTGATCAAAGCTCGTCGTGAGGCAAAACGTGTGCTGAGACGGGATTCGCGCAGCCATAAGCAGCGTGAAGAAGAATCGGTCACCTCGCTTGTGCAGATGAGCGGCGTAGAAGCCATTGGTATGGCTCGCGACAGTCGCGATACCTCGCCCATCCTCGCGCGAAATGAAGCGCAATTGCACTATCTGAAGGCTATTGAGAGTAAGCAGCTGATATTCGCCACGGGCGAAGCCGGGTGCGGAAAAACCTGGATCAGTGCAGCAAAAGCGGCAGAGGCCCTGATACATAAGGATGTCGACAGGATTATCGTCACCCGTCCAGTTCTGCAAGCCGATGAAGATCTTGGCTTCTTACCTGGAGATATCGCAGAAAAGTTTGCTCCCTATTTTCGCCCGGTCTACGACGTGCTGGTCCGGCGCTTAGGGGCTTCCTTTATGCAGTACTGCCTGCGACCGGAAATAGGGAAGGTGGAAATCGCGCCGTTCGCCTATATGCGTGGACGTACCTTTGAAAATGCAGTCGTCATTCTTGACGAGGCGCAGAATGTGACTGCCGCGCAAATGAAAATGTTTTTAACCCGCCTCGGGGAGAACGTGACGGTTATCGTCAACGGTGATATCACACAATGCGATTTACCTCGCGGTGTGCGCTCCGGATTAAGTGACGCGCTGGAACGTTTCGAAGAAGATGAAATGGTCGGGATCATCCGATTCGGTAAAGAGGATTGCGTACGTTCGGCACTTTGCCAACGTACGCTGCATGCATACAGTTAAGTGTATTATCGGTGCAGAGCCCGGGCGAACCGGGCTTTGTTTTGGGTGTTTATGCCCGGACTAGCGCTTTTTCTGAAACAACCATTTTTATTTGCCCCTGGCTGGTGAAGTGTACGCTCATCCTGTGGCTTTTTTGTAGTTGCTGATAGAGCTCATCAGGTATTGCTAAGCTCTCTGCATATTCTTGCGGCGTATATTGGTAGGCTGCATGATGCTGCTGTTTTTGAAAACGCAGCTTATTGTACAGCGCCCAGACAATTAACACGACGGCATTCGCCACTGCCAGCAAAAAATAGAACTGAAGTCGGCTTCTGGCCTCGCTTTGCCAGTAATAACCCGTCAGCAGATCCATGGCGAATAAGAATATGAACAAAGCAAATAATGTCCACAAGATGGTTGTGGCAACATAATCAACCAGTAAACGTACTGGCGATTGTCGGGTCGTAATAATTAAATTGTTCATATTAACCTCTCAGAATCCCGCGATCGGGACTTACCCAACGGGCGCGTTGCTTTTTAGGCATCAACATGACTCGTGTAAATGATACCAATGTCGTTGCCAGGCTCAGCATCCAGAAAATAACCGGGAACCAAATAATCCAGAAAAGCGATGAAGTCAGATTATGCTCATAGCGATTCTCGATCATCAGGCTGACAATAAATTGCAGTAAACATAACGTACACAATAATATTCCGGCAGTATGTGTCGCAGCGATATGTGTCAATTCAATATTTAACGGTACACCGGCAAGTTGGACTGCGTAAATAATGAAACCGACCAGGCAGGTAAAGGCCCATATTGTCGTCAGACAGTATTCAAAAAACAGTGGCCACATTCGAAAGTTTTCTTTGCGCCATAGCCTTGTCATATTTTTGAGGAATACTTCTGCACCGCCCTGAGCCCAGCGCAGGCGCTGTTTCCACAGCCCTTTTAACGTTTCAGGCATTAATATCCAGCACAGTGCCCGTGGCTCGTAAAAAATCGTCCACTGATTCAACTGCAGCTTCCAGCTAATATCAATATCTTCGGTGATCATATCGTCACTCCAGTAACCCACTTCTGCCAGGGCGCTGCGACGAAATGCGGCAATAACACCGGAAACGGTAAATACGTTTCCATAGATACGCTGGGTTCGCTTGATCAAACCAATAATTGAGGAATACTCGCCAACCTGAATTTTACCCACCAGGGTAGAACGTGTTCGAATACGAGGATTACCGGTTACGGCACCCACACGCGGGTTGTACAACATCGGTTCCACAATATATGCCGCCGCATCGCGGTCTAATAACGCATCGCCATCAATGCACACCAGATATTCACTTTTCGCCGCGGCAGCTCCGGTTTTAAGCGCAATGGCTTTCCCCTGGTTTTGCGCCAGATGAATGACCCGCAAATGGGGAATTTGTGCAGCCATGCGATCCAGGATGGCACGGGTTTTATCTGTTGAACCGTCATTTACGGCAATAACTTCAATGTTCTCATAACGCTGTGCTAAAGCGGCGTGTATGGTTTCCTCAACGTTTTTCTCCTCATTAAAACAGGGAATGATAATGGAGATAGACGGATTATCTTTCAACTGGGGAGCTGGTGCGTTTTCTCCCCACGGCCAGTGGCGTTCACGATAGACCCAGAAATAGACGCCGCCAACAATCCACATAATGGACATAAAAAACGGCCAGAAGAAAACGAACCTCATCATCAGTTCACCAGAGTGAAAGTACGCTACGCATAGGGGTATGCATAACACCAGACATAATATAAAAAACGATACGATGCGATTAATCATTTTTCGGATACCAGGCTGTTGAAAACTCAGGACGAATAAGGTCTATTTCAGGTTGGTTATGCAGAAAATTGTCGGGATAATAACCATAGTTTTTCACTCCATTCAGTTGTAATAGGCTCATCCAGTGAGCGAGTTGTTGCGAAGAAATAGCCTGATGCTGACCATTTTTCTGCCAGTTTTGTGCCTGTAATTCTAAAATAGATTTGTCTTTAGCCTGAGGGATGTTTTTAATTTGATTGGTCAATTGTATTAACCATTGGTCAGCCGATTTTTCTGCGACACCTTCCAGATAAGGCATAGCCATAATAGCGGTCCAGTCATAGCTTTTTAGGAAATCAGCATAATTCTGTGCAAACCAGGCTTCACTTTCAGGTTGTATTACCGGAAGTGCAAAAATATTTCGTGCAGTTTTAATATGTGGACCGCGAATGGCTTTTACGCGCGCACTAAGTTCTAAAGTGAAGTCAGTTAACGCACGACTTTAAAGCGGGCCCTGTTTAAATTGCTCCGGGTTTTGTCGAATTTCGCTCAGACTCCCGCTAAAGCCTGCTTGCTGATAAGCCGTGATAGCCGGTGCACTGGCATCTTCATAATCTGAAAGCAAAGCATCATCGTGGAACAATATGCCATCAAAAGCAGCATGTCCGGCAAGATCTTCATATAACATGCCAACTTGTGCTCTGACTCTGTCATCGAAAGGAGAGAGACGGTGATATTGTTCAGGATGAATTTGTGCTTTTTTCTCCCCTGTTGGTAAGTATTTTACTCGCGTTAATGTGGGATCTAAATCCCAGCTTAATACCGGCATCCACGCATAGATGTTTACACCTGAGCGGGTACGTAATTGCCAGGCAACCCGACTAAAAATATCTGCTTTCATTGGTAGCAAACGATTTGGAAACCAGACCTCTTTGACCAGCCCATCACCATCGGGATCAGCAAATGCCTGCAAATACACGGTTGATATTTGCATATCTTTCACCCGCTGAATTAGCACATCAATATTGCGATCCATTTGCTGGAGGTTTTCGTCATAAACGTAATCAAGATCGATATGCATTATCCGTTGTGGTGATTTTTCCTGTACGGTAATAATTTGCTGGGCAAACTCTTTTAATGAGGGATTATTGGCGATTAATACCCGCGGAATGGAATCCAATTGCGACGCATTTGCCAAACCTGATTCAAGGGTGAAGAACATGTCATAACCGAGTTTTTTTAATTCCTCTATCGCTATGCCATTCGCTTCGCCATAAGGCCAAACAAAACGTGTGGATTTACCTCATCAACCTTTGTACGCAGGTATTCCGTCATTTTACAGCATCCAGACGAATTCTTTCCCGGTATTCTGCTGCGGTTTCATACCGTGCGTGGTCAGTAAAATATGCACGATTTACATATACAGGCAATAAGCTGCCGGTGGCATTAGCCTGAATACCGTAGTGAGAATTCCATGTATGAGAAGCGAGCTCAACGAGCCGGGAACGCGCAACTTCTCGCACTTGTTGCCACGTGGCAAAATATTCTCGATCGACCAACTCATCGCCAAATTTTACTTGTTTATCCGCTGGCGTATCGACCCAACTGCCGACGGGGGCCCATACAGCAGGCCACTGGAAGGCCTGAAGAATTGGGAAGACGCGGGTATAAAAACTCTGGTAGCCGTCATCAAAAGTCAGCACTACAGCTTTTTCCGGTAGCGGTTTTCCTCCTCGATGTGCTTCACGAATTTGAGCAATACTGACCGGTTGATAACCGTTCTCGCGCAGCCAGGCAAATTGTTCACGCAGTGCTGATGTCCGCACTGACATAAAACGCTGGTCGGCAGCTTCGTCTTCAACGTTATGCCATGAAATCGCTACAAAACCATTATGCGGCCACGGTTGCTCGGCGAGTAAAGATTCGCGATCCTGTGGCGGTATAAATGATGTTCTTGACTGGCTAATGCACGCGGTGAGCATAATTATACTCACCAGCATCAGGAGATATTTATTTCCATTACGTAACATATTTATCCTTAAAATCTGAATGTCATATCGAATTCAACGTATAAGTTGTGTTCTCTGTCACCGTCATAAGGTCGTTTTTCCCAGCGTAGCGTTGCGCCAGCATCAATCACGTCATTCCAGCTAATGCGTTGCCCGTAGCCGAGTTGGGTGACGACATCCGTGCCATAATGTTTTTGCCAGGAGGCACCAACACCTGCGCTGAATATTTGCTCCCAGCTATTTTCATAGCTTCGCCATAACAAATGGCTTGCCTCAAATGCCGGAACAATATCGAACGTTTTTATAGGGTTGTAGTATGGGGTATCGTGTTCTGTATTTTGTTCGTAATACAGACTGGGTAGGAAATCGACAATCAAATATGGTGAAGACCAGATGCGTTCCTGACCCTCAAGTGAGACTTCATGACGCTGGTTACTGTCGGAAAAATCAGTGAAAGCCCAGGAGACACCGTACTTACGCCGCTCATTTTGATACCAGCGAACATAAGCCTGAGCACTGTTGCCTGTAACACCATTTTTCATTGCCCGTAATGGAACGCGGTGAGAGAGGCGTTCCAGTTGCGAACCAATACGCCAGTTATCATTAAAATCATACCAGCCAGACAGGCGCGCGCCGGGTTTATGCTCATGATTGAAAACGCGTTCAGCGTACTCTGCCTCGAGCCAGATATTACGTGACCGCCACTCAACACCCGCAAGCCAGTCGCGAACAATCCCTTTTCCTTCGCTAAATTGTCCATCGGCATAACCGAATCCAGCAAAACCGCGCCAGTTATCCTTCAGCGGTGGTGAATAAACGATGGTGGTTAAGTCGACATCATGTTTACCACTATCCGGGCCTTCGGCATCAATTCCTGTTGAGCCAGCGATACGAAGCTCTGCAAGATTATGTACATCAACCGCACGTTTTAATCGTACAACGCCGGGATCTTGCGGTTCACGTTCGACAACATCGTGCGTTAAGACAGCTGCCTGCTGCCATTCTTGTAACGTTAATGCTGTCCAGGCTTGTTCAACCTCCAGATTAATATTACGTGGCTCGATCACTTCTGCTTTTTTTAATTCATTTTCTGCTGCACGAGGCCAACCGCGGGCTTGTAACACACTCGCGTAATCAATGCGCAGTCCCTGATTTCCTGGTGCGTTATAAGCAAGCTCTCTGGCTGTCATTTCAGCCTGAGGAAGATCATTACTATATTTTGCTACGGTTGAGAGAAACGAATGCCCCTGTAACCAGGTATCATTCGGGATGCTCGTAGGCGTGCCCATTAACCGAAGGAAAGGCGGCGAAGTATTAATGGTATGTTGGGTGACAGTTAGCGCGCCCGGATAATTTTCACTCTCCAGGTGGCTGTAAAAGAGATCCGCAAGTTCTTCATCGGATAAATCCGGGGCAATGGTCTCCTTGTGATAAAAGAGCTCGGTCATTATTGACTGTGCTTTTTTCGGCTGATGATCTTTGAGATAAGCCGATGCAACCCAATATTGCCCCCAGGGCGGAATAATTTGCCCCGTCTTTTTTAATCGCTGATAGTGAGAAATAACGTCTTTATAACGATCGCGAGTTAATAACGCGCCAAGATGATCAACCTGAATACGCTGGTACTGGGCAGTACGGTCTGGGTTATCGTGCCACAGAATTTCTAATGCAGCGTATTGGGCGAGGGCGCGATCGGCAATGGCATAACGTTCACTTTCACTGCGCGTAGGCATAAACGACAGTCTGACCAGTTCGGCATGAATATCAGCGCGAATATCTGGCGTTAAATTGGCATCGTCAATCGCGGCAGCAAGTTGATTATTACGTAATGCCTGCACGTATTCTGTGGGATATTGTTGCGTAGATGCATTTTCAGGTAATGACTCTGTCATCGCCCGTAATTCATCCTGATGACGCCCCGCCAGTTTATAGATATAGGCTTCTGCGAGTAAATTGGCTTTGTCCGGTGCTCCAGAGTTAAGCTGCTTAAGTTTAACCAGCGCAGTATCATAGTGACCAGCATCTGCCAGGGTTAAAATTTGTCCCCGTTGATAATCCTTATTTTGCGGCTCCAGAGAGAGCGCCTTTTGCCACAGTGTAAGCGAGTTTTGCCATTGTTGCAGGTTACGATAAGCGACGGCGACAGCTGCATAACCACGCGCTGGTAATTGCTGATGACGGTAGCGGTTGTAAACGGTAATAACCTGTTTATCTTGCCCGGCCCATAAGGCAATCTGTAACCAGTCAGCAATTTGGTTATTGCTGAGTGCTGATTTTAGTGCAAACCATGACAAAGCTGGCTGAGTATTACCCTTGCGAGCTTCAATAATCAATGCATCATAGGCGTTATTAACAGCACTCTTCGCCGCGGGACTCGCTGCTAAAAATGCGGCAGTAAGAAGTTTCAAAGCCCATTTGGTTTTCGGGCACCTTTTTCTGCTACTTGAATACATCCTGTATTACTCCATGTATTGCCAAAATCTCTCTCTGTATCTAATTACAGGTAACTGAAAAGAAAGATATTTTTGCACCTCATAATCCGTTATTAAACGCGGAAGAGAGACGTGAATTGTTGATGATGAGAAGAAGAAATGATGAGCAGAGTGTCCATATAAAATCCTTTTCTCGCCCGAAAATCCATTCCAATGATGAGGATCTTCAGGAATACGGCATAAATCCCAATGCCTTTTTCAAAATAAATTAGGATTAAAATAATTAAATCAGTAAATTCCGATGCATGATTTCGGATTTTTCGAAAGTCCTGATGAAAGGCTGCGCTACGGCACTCACGGATTTAATTGTTATTCCTAATGTATCTATGAATTAATGTTTTATAAGGATTTTCTATAACCATTTATAAGTATTTTCAAGCCTGGCTTGTTGCAAACAATGTATAAAGCACTTAGGCAATAATAATTACATTCAGCAACTATCATCATCGGTATTGTTTGTGGGCGGAATTTCATATTGACAACAGTACAGTTCTTATATCTATTAATAATAGAAAGGGATCTACAACCTACAGATTGGTGTAGCTTTATGGAAAAAGACTATTTGAGAATTAGTAGTACTGTATTAGTGAGCTTATTGTTTGGGCTTGCTTTGGTTTTGGTGAATAGTTGGTTTAATCAGCCAGGCGTTGAGGAAGTTGTTCCACGATCAACCTATCTGATGGTAATGATTGCTTTATTTTTTATCGATACTGTTGCATTTATTTTTATGCAGTTGTATTTCATTTATGACCGTAGGCAATTTTCAAACTGTATACTTAGTTTGGCTTTTCTGAGTTGTTTGATTTACTTTGTTAAAACCGTCATTATCATTCAGCAAATTATTGAGGGGCGTTTGACAAGCAGTGTTGTCCAAAATGACATTGCAATCTATTATTTGTTTCGTCAGATGAGTTTGTGCATATTAATATTTCTGGCATTGGTGAATAAAGTTAGTGAAAACACAAAACAGCGCAATTTTTTCCAAAATGACTTTGTGCATAAGTTTGTTTTTTTGTTTTGGGGGCCGATAGTTGCTCACATACTTTCTAGTCATTATGAGAGCTACAATTTACACATTGCCGAGTTAACCAATGAAAATGGTCAGGTGGTTTGGAAAGCCTCATATGTTACCATAATGATTTTCATGTGGTTAACCTTGCTTTCGGTTAATCTATACTTTAATGGTTTACGCTATGATATCTGGAATGGAGTGACGGTGATTGCTTTTTGTGCCGTACTGTACAATATCTCTCTGTTATTTATGAGTAGGTATAGCGTGTCCACTTGGTATATTAGTCGCACTATTGAAGTAGTCAGTAAGTTAACCGTTATGGTAATATTTATGTGCCATATATTCAGTGCGCTACGAGTAACAAAGAACATTGCACATCGCGATCCCTTAACCAATATATTTAACAGAAATTATTTTTTTAATGAACTGACAGTTCAATCAGCATCAGCCAAAAAAACGCCTTATTGCGTCATGATTATGGATATCGACCACTTCAAAAAAGTCAACGACACCTGGGGGCATCCGGTTGGCGATCAGGTGATAAAAACAGTGGTGAATATCATTGGGAAAAGCATACGACCAGATGACCTTTTAGCGCGCGTCGGCGGCGAAGAGTTTGGCGTCTTGCTGACGGACATCGATACTGAACGTGCGAAAGCTTTAGCGGAAAGGATTCGGGAAAATGTTGAGCGTTTAACTGGCGATAATCCTGAATACGCTATACCACAAAAAGTGACGATTAGTATTGGCGCTGTTGTGACTCAGGAAAATGCGTTAAACCCGAATGAGATCTATCGACTGGCTGATAACGCACTTTACGAGGCGAAAGAGACCGGGCGTAATAAGGTGGTTGTGAGGGATGTGGTGAATTTTTGTGAGTCACCATAAAGCGGCATTTTGATCCTACCCACGTAATATGGACACAGGCCTAAGCGAGGTTCTTGTTTTCAAATTGTTCCGGACTGAGGCCGCCACACCAACTGTGCCGCCGCCACCGATTGTAATCACATTCGATATAATTAAACACCGTTGCCCGCATTATTTCCCGGCTGATAAAGTGTTCTCCATGGATACATTCCACTTTCAGCGAATGAAAGAAGCTTTCCACGCAGGCATTATCGTAGCAGCAACCTTTTGCGCTCATACTTCCACGCAGATTATGCCGCTTCAGTTGCGCCTGATAATCTGCTGAACAGTACTGGCCTCCACGGTCCGTGTGAACGATAACGTTCCGGGGCCTCTTACGCCGCCACAGCGCCATCTGCAGGGCATCGCAGGCCAGTTGCGCCGTCATGCGTGGCGACATTGACCAGCCAATAACGGCACGTGACCACAGGTCAATGACCATTGCCAGATACAGCCAGCCTTCATCTGTACGTAAGTACGTGATGTCTCCTGCCCACTTCTGGTTCGGGCCACTGGCGTAAAAATCCTGCTCCAACAGATTTTCTGACACAGGCAGGCCGTGTGCGCGGTAGCTGACCGGGCTGAACTTCCGGGAGGCCTTTGCCCTCAGTCCCTGACGGCGCAGGCTTGCCGCCACGGTTTTTACGTTAAAGGGGTAACCCTGAGCACGCAGTTCATCCGTCAGGCGTGGGGCACCGTAACGCTGTTTTGACCGGGTAAAAGCCGCGAGGACAACGCTGTCGCAGTGTTGGCGGAACTGCTGACGCGTGCTTATCCTTGTCCGCCGCTGACACCACGTATACCAGCCGCTGCGGGCCACCCGGAGCACGCGGCACATTGCTTTGATGCTGAACTCAGCCTGATGTTTTTCAATAAAGACATACTTCATTTCAGGCGCTTCGCGAAGTATGTCGCGGCCTTTTGGAGGATAGCCAGCTCTTCATCCCGTTCTGCCAGCTGGCGTTTGAGACGTGCAATCTCGGTAGACATCTCCAGTTCACGTTCAGAAGACGTCTGCTGATTTTGCTGTTTACTGCGCCAGTTGTAGCGCTGTGATTCATACAGGCTGAGTTCACGGGCTGCGGCAGTAACACCGATGCGTTCAGCAAGCTTCAGGGCTTCACTGCGAAATTCAGGCGAATGCTGTTTACGGGGTTTTTTACTGGTTGATACTGTTTTTGTCATGTGAGTCACCTCTGACTGAGAGTTTACTCACTTAGCCGCGTGTCCACTATTGCTGGGTAAGATCAGGCGGTTAAAGGCATCAACCGCGAACAACTGCAGACGATGATTACGGAATCAGGCATTGCGCTGGATATTAGCTGTGATAACACGCCGCGCCAGCAGGTTATTGGGGAACGAGGGCGTTGAATGGCCACATGGCGCGGATTTATCTTGCCGGACTGGATATCGCTTCGCCAGAGCATCAGGTTCTGATGAACGTAACAGCAAAAGCGAGGTCGCTCCGTCAATTATCAAAGAAAATCTCTCATTACACTTAACTCATACGGTGAAATGGACTGAATCTTTCGATACATTTCTGAATATGCCAACCCGGTAGCTTTCCTTGAAATAAAGTAATAAGCCCTATTTGGGAATATGTTAAATGATTTTGCTGGCGTGGATCAGCAACAGAGTTATGCATTGTCGTAAAGCATTTAGTGATGCAAAGGTATTCAAATGATTCCTGATTATTTAACTTTTATTCGCTTTCAGGATAAACGAAATCTGATATACATTTATGCTATTGGACTTATTCTGATAGGCTTTTATTGGAAGAATGCAGGGTTTACTTTCCATCAGAGGATATTGGTGTAGTTAGTGGGATTCTCTTACGGTGCTGTATAATTTTATTTTTGATCTCAAGGCGTACTGGGCTTATAAATGCGTCACGAAGAATATCGATTTTTCGTGGTTTAAGAAAAAGCAGAACCACAAAATAGAATTATTTCTTACACAACCTCTGGTGGCAGGATTTCTGTCGTTAATCATGTTGAGTGCAATGAGTTGGGGGCTATACCAGCTTCTACCCTCGTTATATGCGCTGTTCCTGATTTCGTTACTTGGGCCGTTGGTCATCTTTCTGCTGTTTCGGATGATCCGCACCAGTTATGTCAAGCAGGTCGCTATTTCAGTAGCGAAAAAAGTAAAATATAAAAGTCTGACTCGCTATGTGCTGCTTTCGGTGTGCATCTCAACGGTTGTTAACCTGCTTACTATCAGCCCGTTGCGTAACAGTGATTCTTTTGTGACAGAGGGGCAGTGGTTAACGTTTAAATCGATAATTGCATTGCTCATTCTTTGTGGCGTAGTGTTGGCGATTAATCTGTTTTTTCTGCGCTTCTCCAAGCGGTACGCTTTTCTGGGCAGGCTTTTTTTGCAGGAAATCGATCTGTTTTTCTCCAGTGAAAATGCGTTGTCGACCTTTTTTGCCAAGCCGCTTTGGCTTCGGTTATTCATATTGCTGGTTATTGAAATGATGTGGATTACGCTGGTGTCGGTATTGGCAACGCTTGTGGAATGGCGGATTTGGTTTGAAGCCTATTTTTTACTCTGCTATGTACCGTGCTTAATTTACTATTTTTTCCATTGTCGATTCCTCTGGCATAACGATTTTATGATGGCATGTGACATGTATTTCCGTTGGGGGCATTTTAATAAGTGAGGAAGTTACAGGAAGTGACCAGATAACGCATATATGTTCTCTACTATCTTGCGCATTTTGATTGTTGACTGAGTAACCAGACAGTTGATGTGCACAATTTCCCCTCGCCCTAACAGACGTGGGCGGGGGCACCCGGTGTGTGCAATATACGAAAAAAAAGCCCGTACTTTCGTACGGGCTCTTCTTTAAATATGGCGGTGAGGGGGGGATTGACTCGCTTCGCTCGCCCTGCGGGCAGCCCGCTCACTGCGTTCACGGTCTGTCCAACTGGCTGTCGCCAGTTGTCGAACCCCGGTCGGGGCTTCATCCCCGGTGTGTGCAATATACGAAAAAAAAGCCCGTACTTTCGTACGAGCTCTTCTTTAAATATGGCGGTGAGGGGGGGATTCGAACCCCCGATACGTTGCCGTATACACACTTTCCAGGCGTGCTCCTTCAGCCACTCGGACACCTCACCAAATTGTCGTTCCTGTCTTGCTGGAACGGGCGCTAATTTAGGGAAATCATGACCTGAGGTCAACAAACTTTTTGAAAAAATCGCGCGTTTATTCAAACTTCAATCAATGTGTGGTTTTAATAAGCGAAATCTGCTTTTTTTGCCACCGACCACGGATTTGTTATGCTGGTGGCCTTTGTAGATCATAACGATAAGTGCGAATAAATTTCGCACAACGCTTTTCGGGAGTCAGTATGGATATCATCTTTTATCACCCAACGTTCGATACCCAATGGTGGATTGAGGCACTGCGCAAAGCTATTCCTCAGGCAAGAGTCAGAGCGTGGAAAAGCGGAGATAATGACTCTGCTGATTATGCTTTAGTCTGGCATCCTCCTGTTGAAATGCTGGCAGGGCGCGATCTTAAAGCGGTGTTCGCACTCGGGGCCGGTGTTGATTCTATTTTGAGCAAGCTACAGGCACACCCTGAAATGCTGAACCCTTCTGTTCCACTTTTTCGCCTGGAAGATACCGGTATGGGCGAGCAAATGCAGGAATATGCTGTCAGTCAGGTGCTGCATTGGTTTCGACGTTTTGACGATTATCGCATCAAGCAAAATAGTTCGCATTGGCAACCGCTGCCTGAATATCATCGGGAAGATTTTACCATCGGCATTTTGGGCGCAGGCGTACTGGGCAGTAAAGTTGCTCAGAGTCTGCAAACCTGGCGCTTTCCGCTGCGTTGCTGGAGTCGAACCCGTAAATCGTGGCCTGGCGTGCAAAGCTTTGCCGGACGGGAAGAACTGTCTGCATTTCTGAGCCAATGTCGGGTATTGATTAATTTGTTACCGAATACCCCTGAAACCGTCGGCATTATTAATCAACAATTACTCGAAAAATTACCGGATGGCGCGTATCTCCTCAACCTGGCGCGTGGTGTTCATGTTGTGGAAGATGACCTGCTCGCGGCGCTGGATAGCGGCAAAGTTAAAGGCGCAATGTTGGATGTTTTTAATCGTGAACCCTTACCGCCTGAAAGTCCGCTCTGGCAACATCCACGCGTGACGATAACACCACATGTCGCCGCGATTACCCGTCCCGCTGAAGCTGTGGAGTACATTTCTCGCACCATTGCCCAGCTCGAAAAAGGGGAGAGGGTCTGCGGGCAAGTCGACCGCGCACGCGGCTACTAATAAAGCATCAGGATTCCTGCTATCCTTGGCGGGAATTGAATACAGGAGAGAGTTATGTATCCCGTCGACCTTCATATGCATACCGTTGCCAGCACACATGCATATAGCACATTGAGTGATTACATTGCCCAGGCCAAACAAAAGGGCATTAAACTTTTTGCGATCACCGATCATGGCCCGGATATGGAAGATGCTCCGCATCACTGGCACTTCATTAACATGCGTATCTGGCCGCGAGTGGTTGATGGGGTAGGGATCCTGCGCGGCATCGAAGCTAACATTAAAAATGTTGATGGTGAAATTGATTGCAGCGGTAAAATGTTTGACTCGCTGGATCTGATTATTGCCGGTTTTCATGAGCCGGTTTTTGCACCACATGACAAAGCGACCAATACACAAGCGATGATCGCCACTATCGCCAGCGGCAATGTGCATATAATAAGCCATCCCGGAAATCCCAAATATGAAATAGATGTGAAAGCCGTTGCTGAAGCAGCCGCGAAACATCAGGTGGCGCTGGAAATCAATAATTCTTCATTTTTACACTCACGTAAGGGCAGTGAAGACAACTGTCGTGCGGTAGCCGCAGCGGTACGTGATGCTGGAGGTTGGGTGGCATTAGGCTCGGATTCTCACACCGCGTTTACCATGGGGGAATTTGAAGAGTGTCTTAAAATCCTCGACGCGGTAGATTTTCCGCCAGAGCGCATTTTGAATGTTTCGCCGCGCCGCTTACTGAACTTCCTTGAATCTCGCGGTATGGCACCGATTGCGGAATTTGCAGACCTTTAATTACTAGTAATGGAAATATATTAATGAACGAGTTTTCTATCCTCTGTCGTGTGCTGGGTTCGCTCTATTACCGCCAACCGCAAGATCCTTTACTGGTGCCGCTGTTTACCCTGATTCGTGAGGGGAAACTGGCTGCGAACTGGCCACTGGAGCAGGATGAGTTACTGACGCGTTTACAGAAAAGCTGTGATATGGCGCAAGTCTCTGCCGATTACAATGCGTTGTTTATCGGCGATGAATGTGCCGTGCCGCCATATCGTAGCGCATGGGTTGAGGACGCAACGGAAGCGGAAGTGCGCGCTTTTCTTTCCGAACGAGGGATGCCACTGGCGGATACGCCAGCCGATCACATCGGCACATTGCTGCTTGCGGCTTCCTGGCTGGAAGATCAGTCAACGGAAGATGAGAGCGAAGCACTGGAAACACTGTTCAGTGAGTATCTGTTACCCTGGTGTGGTGCGTTCCTCGGCAAAGTGGAGGCCCATGCAACCACGCCTTTCTGGCGCACCATGGCACCGCTAACCCGTGATGCCATTAGTGCAATGTGGGACGAGCTGGAAGAAGATTCTGAAGAGTAAATGTGATCATCGTCACTCATAACTGCAACAGATAATTTGTTGTTGCATAAAATGTGTGCTCGATCTCATTCATGGCCGCGTTTTCTGCTATCATGCGCGGCATGAACATACTTCTCTCTATTGCAATCACAACAGGCATTCTCTCCGGTATCTGGGGATGGGTGGCTGTTTCCCTGGGCTTACTAAGCTGGGCGGGCTTCCTGGGCTGTACGGCCTACTTTGCCTGCCCGCAAGGTGGGCTGAAAGGGCTGGCGATCTCCGCTGCAACCCTGCTTAGTGGCGTGGTGTGGGCGATGGTCATTATTTACGGTAGTGCACTGGCACCACATCTGGAAATTCTCGGTTATGTCATAACCGGTATTGTCGCGTTTCTGATGTGTATTCAGGCCAAACAGCTGCTGCTTTCATTTGTTCCGGGGACGTTTATAGGCGCATGCGCGACGTTTGCCGGGCAGGGTGACTGGAAACTGGTGTTACCTTCGCTGGCGCTTGGGCTGGTATTTGGTTACGCAATGAAAAACAGCGGCCTGTGGCTGGCGGCGCGTAGTGCAAAGACGGCTCACCGTGAGCAGGAAATCAAAAATAAAGCGTGAGGGGCACTCACGCTTTCGCTTAAACAGTAAAATGCCGGATGATAATTCCGGCTTTTTTATCTGTCAGGATTCCGGTGGAACCGACATATGGCGGTATTTCACCAGAATGTCGTTCTGCCGTTCTGCTTTGTTCTGCAAATCCCACAGACCACGGTCGATACCATCATTAATCAGGAAAATGACCCCTGTTTCGATAGCCGACATCAGACACAGCATAACGGGTTCGTTTGAGGTGTAACCCACTTCCCCTTCCAGCAAGCGCTGGTAGTCAATAAAGCGGAAAACCCCGGCCTGAACTTCATAGGAAAGTATCGTCTTACTGGTGTTCACCGAGGAGAGGATCTCACCGGTACTCACATTGACGACGCGCAGGTTCACGGCAATCTGATCGAGCTGGTATTGCGTGTCTGCACCGATCCCAAAATATCTTGCCCCAACACCGCCCGATTTAACGTTGCTTTCATAACCGATAATCGAACCTTCAACCATAATATTTGCCGCCGTTAAAGATTGCAGCGGGATTCGGTTATTAATGGCAACCGTGCCGTTTTCTTGTGCCGCACGAATAATCTTGCGCTCGTTAAGCAGGTTTTGTAAGCCCTGGCGCTCCAGCGGTATAAACCAGCGAGAATCTTTCAATGCCGTGACCAGCATTGCCGTGGCGCTTTGCGGAACAGCAGTGGAGAAGTTACTTGCCGGGTAGGGTTTAAATTGCCCGGTTTCGTCCTGAATGTTGTATACCGAAACAAAGATCTTACCCGTCGGCGCTGGCAGATGGGTCAAATCTTTGTAGCTCTGAGCTCGAGGCATTAATGTCGGTCTGGCGGCTTCTTTAGGCGGGGCGGTTAAGCATCCGCTCAGTAACATGACGGCAACCAAAAGAAATAAGCGCTGCATGATTATTTTCCTTATGAAGCTGGGGCTTAAAAATCGGTTGAGTTATTTTGTAAACCCGAAACCTGGATGGTCGAGGTTTGTCCGGTTTTACGATCTGTCACGTTCAACTGCAATTGACCATCGCGGTTAGCAATATCAACAATATAATCGTTGGTCACCATGCGGCCCGGTTTACCGGTATTAATATTCGACAGTAGCCCACCTAAAATTTGTGACTGGATGGCCTGAGTAAAGTTATCTAACGCTGAGGGTGTTTCAATACCAAAGTCATCGTTATAGCTCGGATCTTTATAAGAGTTTTGGGCCTGAGCGCTATTTAATAAAAAAGCGCCATTATTTGGGTTACCACCAAAGTTTGGATTACGGAACTGGAAAGTCATGGTTCCAGCCCAACTTAATGGCGAAATAAGCATGAGTAGAACTACTGCATGTTTGACACGCATTGCAGCCTCCGAACAATTTTTTATTTAGAATTCATCATGCGCTAAATCGCCCGTACTTAATAACGCCTGATTTATCTGGCGACGATTTAGTGCTTCTTCAGTTTGAATCAGTGCAAAGACGACAGTTTTCTCGAAGTCTCTTTTCAACGGAAATAAAAAAGTCTGGAAAATAACGTCCTGATTGACCGTTATAGTGATCCAGCTTCCCCATCGTGCACTGGGCCTTTCATTAATCGTTAAGTTACCCGTATAGTCACTTTCCCATTTATCACTAAAGGCTCGGTAAAAATCATGGCCAATAGATGAAACAGTATGGTCAGTTAACAATCCCGGGACTTCTACCTCAACGGCGTGAAGATTCCCTGCGGCGAACAGAAATTCTGCCGCCACAATCCAGCGTAAATAACGTTTCATGGCTTTATCGCCTGAGGTTATCGTTTGCCCAGGAAACCGCTTGTGTCCGGTTTTTTACGGCTATCTTCTTGAAAAGATTATAAAGATGCGTTTTAACCGTATTTTCGCTGATGAACAACGAACGAGCGATCTCGTTATTAGACGCGCCGATACGCAGCTTATTCAGGATCTCTTTTTCCCGATGAGTAAGGAGGGCTGATTCCGTGCTGTTATAACGATAGTTACCAGAATGTGTAATCAGGTAACTGGCAAGCTTTTGCGTAAAGTAGCATTCGCCGCGCAGGACGCCTTGCAACCCATTGACAACACGTTCTTGATCCTCCATGGCATAAAAAACGCCGTTGATATGAGGCCAGTTTTCAATGTCGCGGTACGGGTAATCTTCAGGCGTATTTAGCAACAATATTTTGATATTGTTGTTTTTCCTGCTCAAAGTATCCTGCCAATAATGGATAAGCTTTTTATCTGCTTCCATCATATCCAGAAGAATAATAGAGCCTGAAGATATATCGTCCAGAGAACGTTGAATATTATGTAATTTTCCTGTAATTGCCAGCGATTGTTTAAGGTGCTGCAAGAGAGCTGTCGCTTGCAAAGACGGTTTAGTGATCAACAATAATGTATGACCATGAATACTATGGACTTCATTAAACATGATGAAACCCCGCTTTTTTTATTGATCGCACACCTGACAGCTGCCTCTAAAATAGAAGCACCAGAAGTACTGACAGATGTTGCACTGCTGTGTGTAGTAATAAATCAGCCCTAAATGGGTAAAATATAAAACTAATGGATTACATCTGATTTCAATCTAGCCATTACAAATCTTAAATCAAGTGTTAAACATGTAACTAAATGTAACTCGTTATATTAAAATGTTAATCTTAAGGTTTTATTAAGTTTAGAAATGATAGAAAAGTTGTACATTTGGTTTTTATTGCACAATTTTAAAAAATCATACAAATGGTGATAACTTACTAATAATACATATAAAAAATATTTCGGTGTAGTCCTTTCGTCATGTAAAACGTTCTTGTTTTTTCTCCGCACCTCCGTGGACAATTTTTTACTGCAAAAAGACGAGGTTTGTCACGGCTTGTGCGCAAGACATATCGCAGCAATCAGCGACGGGCAAGAAAAATGACTGTCTGGTGATTTTTGATAGCGGAAAACGGAGATTTAAAAGAAAACAAAATATTTTTTGCGTAGATAACAGCGTATTTACGTGGGTTTTAATACTTTGGTATGAACAAAAAAAGAAAAATACAACGCGCGGGTGAGTTATTAAAAATATTTCCGCAGACATACTTTCCATCGTAACGCAGCGTTAACAAAATACAGGTTGCGTTAACAACCAAGTTGAAATGATTTAATTTCTTAAATGTACGACCAGGTCCAGGGTGACAACATGAAAAACAAATTGTTATTTATGATGTTAACAATACTGGGTGCGCCTGGGATTGCAGCCGCAGCAGGTTATGATTTAGCTAATTCAGAATATAACTTCGCGGTAAATGAATTGAGTAAGTCTTCATTTAATCAGGCAGCCATAATTGGTCAAGCTGGGACGAATAATAGTGCTCAGTTACGGCAGGGAGGCTCAAAACTTTTGGCGGTTGTTGCGCAAGAAGGTAGTAGCAACCGGGCAAAGATTGACCAGACAGGAGATTATAACCTTGCATATATTGATCAGGCGGGCAGTGCCAACGATGCCAGTATTTCGCAAGGTGCTTATGGTAATACTGCGATGATTATCCAGAAAGGTTCTGGTAATAAAGCAAATATTACACAGTATGGTACTCAAAAAACGGCAATTGTAGTGCAGAGACAGTCGCAAATGGCTATTCGCGTGACACAACGTTAATTTCCATTCGACTTTTAAATCAATCCGATGGGGGTTTTACATGAAACTTTTAAAAGTAGCAGCAATTGCAGCAATCGTATTCTCCGGTAGCGCTCTGGCAGGTGTTGTTCCTCAGTACGGCGGCGGCGGTAACCACGGTGGTGGCGGTAATAATAGCGGCCCAAATTCAGAGCTGAACATTTACCAGTACGGTGGCGGTAACTCTGCACTTGCTCTGCAAACTGATGCCCGAAACTCTGACTTGACTATTACCCAGCATGGCGGTGGTAATGGTGCAGATGTAGGTCAGGGCTCAGATGACAGCTCAATCGATCTGACCCAACGTGGCTTCGGTAACAGCGCCACTCTTGATCAGTGGAACGGCAAAAATTCTGAAATGACTGTTAAACAGTTCGGTGGTGGCAACGGTGCTGCAGTTGACCAGACTGCATCTAACTCCTCCGTCAACGTGACTCAGGTTGGCTTTGGTAACAACGCGACCGCTCATCAGTACTAATACATCATTTGTATTACAGAAACAGGGCGCAAGCCCTGTTTTTTTTCGGGAGAAGAATATGAATGCGTTATTACTCCTTGCGGCACTTTCCAGCCAGATAACCTTTAATACGACCCAGCAAGGGGATGTGTATACCATTATTCCTGAAGTCACTCTTACTCAATCTTGTCTGTGCAGAGTACAAATATTGTCCCTGCGCGAAGGCAGTTCAGGGCAAAGTCAGACGAAGCAAGAAAAGACCCTTTCATTGCCTGCTAATCAACCCATTGCTTTGACGAAGTTGAGTTTAAATATTTCCCCGGACGATCGGGTGAAAATAGTTGTTACTGTTTCTGATGGACAGTCACTTCATTTATCACAACAATGGCCGCCCTCTTCAGAAAAATCTTAATTTGTTGAAATATCGAGCATAAGATGAATCTGGAGAGAATGGTCTGCTGCGAATCAGCCAACCTGAAAGTATGGATAACACAACCCTCAAGGATGACTAATCATTGAGGAAATAGAATAAATGTTCAGACCTTTTTTAAACTCTCTTATGCTCGGCAGTTTGTTTTTCCTTTATTGCCACTGCGGAAGCACCCGCGCAAGTGATCCATTTTATGTTTCCGCACCGTGTGCCCGCAATCTCACCCGTAGAAATGCCCACCACAGAATGGTTCTGTTCCGGGCAAAACCTATTCCAGCAAAGCGTTAATGAGCGGTAATGTTAAAAACGCGCAAATAGCCTCAGTAAAAGTGCAGTATCTTGATAAACAGAAAAAGCTGGCTGTAATGAACATCGAATATAACTAAGTTTCTGAACAACGCACGTTGCTGAGCAGAAAAATGCGATTTAACCAAAAAGCCTGCTGTACACTTAAGAAACAAGAAGGTGTAAGGAGGCGTTATGAAAACGCGTATTCATGTTGTGCAGGGTGATATTACCAAACTGGCCGTTGATGTGATTGTGAATGCGGCTAATCCGTCATTAATGGGAGGCGGCGGCGTCGATGGGGCCATTCATCGCGCAGCGGGTCCGGCCCTGCTGGATGCCTGTTTAAAAGTCAGGCAACAGCAGGGCGATTGCCCTACGGGGCATGCCGTTATTACGCTTGCAGGCGCTCTTCCCGCTAAAGCCGTAGTGCACACCGTCGGGCCAGTCTGGCGTGGTGGTGAACAAAACGAAGACCAGCTTTTGCAGGATGCCTATCTCAATAGCCTACGACTGGTGGCGGCAAACAGCTATACGTCAGTGGCTTTCC
>SCPN01000515.1_pt1 | contig 67657 bp, 66 predicted proteins | sample 6106831 | NCBI WGS metagenome assembly SCPN01 (sample SAMN10720447, study PRJNA508395) | human gut metagenome | isolation source: Participant 1, 0 month
AGCCTGGAACAGGTATTCCGGCTTTTGTATGCTTACCGGATTATGGATTTTTATGATTGCAGCATTTCGGATTATCTGATGGACCGGCTGCCTGAGGAAAAGCTGGATTATAAAAGAAATCAGGTGTATTCATTTTCCATGAATCATCTGGACGATATGATCGCTGCCAGAATTGACCGCGGAGATGCACAGGTTATCGAAACGGCCAGACAGCTGATACTCAGTGACAATAATACGGCGGTCATTACCGTGGATCTGATCCGCGGCATTATCAAAAGCTCCAACGATGAGCTTCATCAGCTGCTGGCGGATTTCCTGCTGGCGGCCAGACTGCAGGAGGGAGTCAGGCAGGCCGTCTGTGAAAATGCGGACTGCGGTACTATCGCGGCCTTCCGGCGGATTTTTGATACGGTTTGCGCAAATAACCTGATCCGTTTTGCTTCGGTGAAGCGGGCGGTGGCAACCTGGACGGGCATCTGTGATGTGGAAAATGCGGACCGGATTTCCGAAAAAATGCTGAGACTGATGGAGGCTTCAATAAAAGAGCCTGCCATAGCACGGGAATAATATTGCAGACGAATGACGCTGTTGCGATTGCTGGACGCTGGCGCTTTTATATGAGCCTACAGGACGCCATTGCGGTGATGGGGGAGTATCTGGAGCAGGGCACGAGAAACCAGATTCTTACCATGTCCTATTTTAACCGGACCCTGGAGTGGGAAGCCTTTACCGGGATTACGGCAAAGAAGGCGTTTTTAAAGTATGCGTCGGATCCGGAAATCCTGGCGGCTTTTATGCCCACCTACCTGACGCGGGCGGAGGAGTATGCGGGCTGGGCGGTACAGGTGCGTCCGCAGGATAATAAGAGGGACGATTTACCCCCGATTCCTGTAGAATGGCTCTTTGAAGATGCAGAGGAAGCCAGGGCGCACTATGAGGTGCTCAAAGGGCTGCTTTTGGGCATGAAAAAGAAAACCCTGGAATTTTCCCCCTGTATTTTTCCCTGGTACGGCGTGGTGCTGACTAAGGGGGATATTCTGAAGCGGATGTGCGTGATTGCATACATACTGGGTGAGGAAGCCCGCATTGAGGAAACGGCTGCCCGGCTGTCGGAGATGAATTTAAGCGACGTTTACACCAGCCGTGCAAAATGGGTGGAGCTTCTTCTCCATGCGCCGGAGAATGACAGGCAGAAAAAGCTTCTGTTAAGCTTCCTGGGGGACAGGGAGACGAGTACCAGGCAGACTGCGTACCGGCTGGTGGAAAAGCTTGAGCTTTCCGATGAGGATTACAGGCAGATGGAAGCGCTTTTGAAGTATAAAAAGGGGGATATCCGCCAGAATGTTTTGAAGCTGCTGCAAAGACGGGATGACGAAGGGCTGGAGCTTTCCGTAAAACGTCTGCTTAAGGATCCTGCAGAGGAGGTACGCGAGGGCGGGCTTACGCTGGTGCGGGAAGCGAAGATCGGCGGCCGCCCGGAGACGCTTGTCGGCCGGCTCGTACAGGAGGCCGGAAAGCTGGAGGGCGTTTCCGATAAGGAACAGATTCTCCTGGAGGAGGTGACGGGGGAGGCTTCCTCCAGCCGGATTCTGGAAGAGGAGGGTTACGGTCTGTACAGCCCTTCCGCGCAGCCCGAATGTCCCGCGCTGCCTGCAGGCAGTGAGCAGCTGCGCTCCTATCTGCGTATCAATGAAGGAAAGCTTAAGGGAATCATGCGCCGCCTTTATGATCTCCTGACAGAAAATGCAAACCTGGAATACAAGGCGTGTAACGGTTATGAAACGCTGCTGGGGGACAGACTTTCCATGGTAAGCCAGGATACCGCCCTTGCGCTGGAGGACAGGTATCCCTTTAAAGAGCTGTGGATCCGTTTCTATGAAGAGAATATCGGTGATCCCCATTTGGTGAAGCTTCTTCTTCTGGCCTGGGGGAACAGTATCGGAGACGGCCGGACGAAAAATCAGGAAGTACTGTACGCTAATGCCGAACTTCTGCTGGGAGACTTTGCGGATTTCCGGGTGCCTCAGGATCGTAATTTCAGCAATGGTTATGGAAGCAGCGCGCATACGGTGCTGACCATTCTGGACAGTATGTATGGAAATGAGGAAGAAAGGCAGTGGAGAAGGAAAGCCGCGCTGGAGCTGGCCGCCTGCCTTGTCCGGGATGTTCCGGAAAAAGAACTGTGGTATGAAAAAGAGAAGGACACCCGTTTCTATTACGCCTATGATCCGGGAATGTATGCGCTGACGGATATCCCTGCGGTTTCCGCCCTGATGCGCACCCTGGCGGAAGGGAAAACGCAGGAGGAGTTCAGAGAAGGCTTTTTTGCCCTGTACCGCCTGGACCGGCGTTTTCAGTATAATGAACACCGCGGGAACCAGAGGATGTATTCCTATAATAACAGTTCCCGGACGCAGCTGACGATTCTTGAATATGTAAAAGCCTTTCAGATGGAAATGATACCAGCGGATACGGTATATCAGGCGATGTTTGAAACGATTGGCCTGGCCTCCTCCATGGAGTCACTTTCCCTCCTGGTGGCGGAGCATCTGCGGCCCTTTGAGAAAAACCGTCTGGGCGCTTATCTGACGGCGGCGGAGCTGGAAGCGGAACGGCCGGATCCGGAAAGTCCGTTTGTAAAAACAGGAAGGGAATTTTTCTTCCGCGCTGTGGATAAAATTCTGGATGTGGAGCTGAAAAGAGGGGATCTGCCCACGGTATTTTCAGGAAGCATTTCGTCCATTAAGCGGATTTTCGGTATGGATCGCCTGATTGGGATTCTGAAAGCGCTGGGAAATGATACCCTGGATCGGACCACCTATTATTACTGGTCAGGCACCGGTACGGGGAAAAGGGAATGCTTAAGCTACCTGCTTCAGAACTGCTGGCCCCTGGAGGGTGAGGATGCCGGGAAGCTGAGAGAACTGCTGAAGGGCACCCGGATCAAGGAACAGAAATTGATAGAGACAGCCATGTATGCGCCCCAGTGGCTGGACATCATCGAAGAATATCTGGGCTGGCCCGGACTGAAAAGCGGCTGTTATTATTTTATGGCCCATATGAACGAGCGCTTTGACGACAGGAAAAAGGCCATGATTGCCCGCTTTACGCCGCTGACGCCGGAAGAGCTGAATAATGGGGCATTTGATGTGAACTGGTTTGAAGAGGCCTACGCACTTCTGGGAGAGGAGCGCTTCGGCAGGCTGTATGACGCCGCCAAGTATATTTCCGACGGCAGCAAGCATGCCCGTGCCAGAAAGTATGCGGACGCGGCGCTTCACAGGGTGGCGGCGGAAAAGCTGGAGGCGGAAATTAAAGCAAAGAGAAATAAGGATCTGCTGATGAGCTACGGCCTGGTGCCTGTAAAAGGGCAGGAGGAATGGCTGAAACGATATGAATTTTTGCAGCAGTTTTTGAAGGAGAGCAGGCAGTTCGGCGCGCAACGCAGGGCAAGCGAAGCCAGCGCGTTTTCATGGCATGAAAACATGGCCACCAAGGCAGGCTTTGCAGATGTGACCCGTCTGACCCTGGCAATGGAAACGCAGCTGGTGAAAAGCTACGCCATATTTTTTGAGAAAAAAGAAGCGGAAGGCGTATCCCTGAGCCTGTCCGTGGATGAATACGGAAGAGCGTCCATTACGGCCGGGAAAGACGGGAAAACATTAAAGTCCGTACCGGTCAGGCTGAAAAAGAACGAGTATTACCTGCAGCTGAAAGAAGTATATACGAAGCTGAAGGAGCAGTATTCCCGTACGGTGAAGATGTTTGAACAGGCCATGGAGGAACGGGAGCGTTACCGGTTCGGCGAGCTTCTGGAGCTGTGCGGCAATCCGGTGGCGGAGCCGGTGGTTCGCAGCCTTGTGTGGATCGTGGATAAACAGCCGGTATCGGGCGGTTCCTGGCGGGAGAACCCATCGCCGGTGAGCGGTTTCGGACAGGAAAGCCAGCTGACGGCCAGCGGGTTCCTACGGGAAAATGGGCTGCAGGATCACAGCGGCAGGATGGTTCCCCTGGATGCCGGGGATTATCTGCGTGTGGCGCATCCGGCGGATCTGTACCGGGAGGGAAGCTGGACGGCATATCAGAAATTCTTGTTTGAAGGCGGGAAGAAGCAGCCCTTTAAGCAGGGTATTCAGAGAGCTTTACGTGAAGCTTCCCGAGGAACTGGAAAGGACCCATTCCCTGATGTTTGCGGGAATCAGATCCAGCCGTCAAAACAGCGGCCTGCCTGAAGGCCGAGGCGCTGGGTGGCGGATTATGAGGAAGGGCTTCAGAAGATTTATTATAAGGATAATATCATCGCCCATATCTATGCCCAGGCGGACTGGTTTTCTCCCAGCGACGTGGAGGCACCTGCGCTGGAATGGGTGGAGTTTACCGACAGAAAGACCTTTGAAGAGATAAAAATCGAAAAGCTTCCGGATATCGTATATTCGGAGGTGATGAGGGATGTGGATCTGGCGGTGAGCGTAGCCCATGCGGGCGGCGTGGACCCGGAGACCAGCCATTCCACCGTGGAAATGCGCAGAGCCATCATTGAGTTCAATCTGCCTTTGTTTGGGATTACGAACGTGACGCTGGAAGGAAGCCATGCGCTGATTGCAGGAAAACGGGGAAGCTACAGCATCCATCTGGGCAGCGGAGTGATTCATCAGCAGGGAGGGCACCAGATCAATGTGCTGCCCGTCCACTCCCAGAGCAGGGGAAAGCTGTTCCTGCCGTTTTTGGATGAAGACCCTAAGACGGCGGAAATTATGTCCAAGATCGTTTTATTTGCCCAGGATAATAAAATTAAGGATCCTTATATCCTGGATCAGATAAAGGCATAGTAAAGACGGAAGCGAAGCGGTAGCCGGGCCGGAGGTGAAGCAGAAGCTAAGCCAGGTTCTGGCAGAAGCAGGGCCGGAAAACCGGCGGAAGCCATATCGGAACCGAACCGGCAAAGAAAAACGAAAATGAAAAGCCGGAAACAGGATAAAACAGGAGTCAGGAATGGAAATTAAGGAGCTTGTGGTCTATGAAAAAGAATACCCGGAAAGGAAGGCCGTTTTTTCAGAGTTTCCGCAGGATATGCTGCCGGAGCTGAAAGGCTATCTTGAAAATGCGGGAATTCCCCGTTTATACTGCCATCAGGCGGAGATGTTTGAGCGCGCGCAGAAAAAAGAAAATCTGGTCATCACCACCTCCACAGCCAGCGGCAAAACATTGGGTTTTCTGCTGCCGGTTCTTCAGGAAATCCTGAAAAATCCCCTGGCCAGGGCAATTTTTATCTATCCAACCAAGGCGCTGGCGGCGGATCAATACAGGGCCATCCGGCCGGTGGTGGATTATTTCGGGGAGGACCGGGTCTGTGCGGGAGTCTATGACGGGGATACGCCGGCCAGCGAGCGGAGCCGGATCCGGAAGAATGCCAATCTGATACTGACCAATCCGGAAATGCTCAACGGCGCGTTTCTGCCTAACCACAACAGGTATGGCTTTGATTTTATTTTTTCCAATTTAAAATATGTGGTCATTGATGAGCTGCACACCTACAGAGGCGCCTTCGGCTCCCATCTGGCAAACGTGTTCAGGCGTCTTTCGCGGATTTGCAGATACTACAGGAGCGCGCCGCAGTTTTTGTGCAGTTCCGCCACCATCGCCAATCCGGTGGAACTGGCGTCGGAAATATGCGGGCAGGAATTTTCGCGGATTTCCAGGGACGGATCTCCTGCGGGGGCGAGAACATACAGATTCCTCCAGCCGCCCAAGATCAAGGGGAAGGACGGAAAGGACTATGGGCAGGTGCCCTCAGCGGCGGTGGCCTCCCAGGTGATAGTGCGGCTGGTGGAGGAGAACAGGAGCTTCATAGCGTTTGCCAAATCGAGGAGAAACGTGGAGGTGGTGCTGAAGGAGGCTTCGGATATTCTGGAAGGGGAAGGCTGCTTTGCCTCTCTGGCGAATCGGATATCCGGCTACCGGGGCGGCTATACGCCTGCGGAGCGTAAGGAAATCGAAAATAAAATGATATCCGGCGCGCTTACCGGCCTGATATCCACCAATGCGCTGGAGCTTGGCATCGATATCGGTAAAGTAGAGACTACGGTGCTGGTGGGGTATCCGGGAACGAGGGCTTCCTTCTGGCAGCAGACGGGCCGCGCGGGAAGGAACGGGAAGCCCTGCTGTAATTACCTGATTCTGGAGAATCTGCCCTTTGACCAGTACGTGGCTGTGAACCCGGACTGGCTGTTTTCCGGGGCGAGCGAAAATGCAATTGTGGATAAAAACAATCTTTTTATTGAGCTGGCGCACATCCGGGCCGCCGCCGCGGAGCTTCCACTGACGCTGGATGACATTTCCGTGTTCCCGGATCTGGGGGAGACGATTCCTGTGCTGCTGAAGGTAAAGGAGCTGAACGGGCAGAATGGGAAATTTGCCTGGTCAGGCAGCGTATTTCCCGCAGGGGATTTCAGCCTGCGCAATATTGATAAGATCAGGTATAAGCTTATCCTTAAGGACAACGGAAGGGAAATTACGGAAATGGATGAAATGCAGGCCTTCCGGGAACTCCATGAGGGAGCGGTTTACCTTCATGACGGCGTCCAGTATCAGGTGACGCAGCTGGATCCGGAGACCCATACTGCCCTGGCGGCGCCTTTTCAGGGTAACTTTTATACCATGCCGGTCTCTGCTTCGGAAATCCGGATACTGCACAGCGTCAGGGAATCGGAATATAAACGGACAAAAATCGTGTTCGGGGATGTGAATGTAAATACGATTGTGACCATGTACCGGAAGCTGCAGTTCCATAATCATCAGAGCCTGGGCTTTGAACAGCTTCCCGCGCCGCTTTGCAAGGATATTGATACGGAGAGCACCTGGATACGGATACCCGCCAATGTGGCGGGGACCTACAGGCGGCTGATGCAGATCCGGGAAAACGGCAAAATCATCCGCAACAACCATTTTGAAGGCCTCATGTATGCGCTGAAGAATGCGGCGATGATGGTGACCATGACGGAGCAGGAGGATATCGGAATGGCCATGTCTTCCAATGCGGCGGGAGAGCAGGAATGGGATCCGCAGCTATCCGGAGAGGAGGAGATACCCTTTGGGGGAATGGATACCCTGTTGTTTTTTTATGATCAGTATGCATGCGGCGCGGCCTGGCTTGCGAAAAATAGCGGACTGCATGCCCCGTATCATTGAGAATGCGATCATGCTGGTAGGCGGCTGTTCCTGTGAAACAGGCTGCGCGGCCTGCATCGGGGATTACCGGCTGGACAAGGGGCTGGTGCTGTGGGGGCTTAAGAATCTGTCAGAGGAATCCCAGCCGCCTGTGAAAATGTACAAGGATACAAAAGAGCCGCTGCCGTTTGTCCGCAGCCCTTTTACCCTGAAGGAGCTTGAGCAGGCGGGAAAATGGGAGGAATTCTTGCTTCCTGCAGAAAAAAGGTGATCCCTTTGCCGCCTTTCTTTCTACGGTTCCCATGGTGGAGTGGAAGGACAGCCGGCTGACACTGTATACATCCCATGCTTTTTACCGGGACTGGGTGCTGGAGGAGAGCAATTACCGCAGCCTTCAGAATATTTTCCGCTTTTATACGGATGCGCCCGCCGGCCTGCGGTTTGACATCCGTACGCAGGAGGAAGCCTCACCGGAGGAGCGGATGAGGATCCATGAGAAGCTTATGAGAAATATAAATAAGAAATAATAGTAACGGTTCAGACAGGATTGTTACAAATAATAAAGTAATCTGCGCAGCGTCCAGATGATATAGACGCAGGATAGTGGGAAAAAAGGAAGCGGCGCGGCAAGTGTAAACTGATGGAGGAAAAAGTGAATATTGATGTAACGGAAGTAAAGCTGGAAATATATGTGCCGGAAGAATATATTGAGCCGATACGGGATGCGCTGACGCATATTGGCGCCTGCCGGGTCGGAAATTATGACCATGTGATGGCTTTCCATTGCTCAAGGGGATCCTGGCGGCCGTTATCGGGCAGCAGCCCGTTTAACGGAAAAACCGGGGAAATCTGCTTTGGTACGGAGATGAAGATGGAGGTGCGGTGCCCGGTAGAGATTGTGGAGACTGCGGTCAGGGAAGTTAAAAAAATTCATCCGTATGAGGAGCCTGTTATTAATGTGATTCCGCTGTTAAATATTTAGTTTAAAAATTATCAAGGGGGGGATTTCGATGTACGAGGATTTTACGCCATCCCCTCAGCATTTTGAAACAAAAGCCATGGAAGAAATGGTCTCATACAATAAATTTATGAGCTGAAGTGTGAAGAATTGTATGGCCATATAAATAAGGCGGCTTTTGCCGCGGCATTCAGGATAGTGAGGATTTTCATGCAGGAACAAGTATTGCCGGCAGAATTGAATGAATATCAGAGAAAGGCGGTGTTTAACGACAGCAGCGCCTGCCTTGTCAACGCCAATGTGGGAAGCGGCAAGACCACGGTGCTTACGGCCAAGGTTAAGTATCTGCACGAGGCCTGCGGAGTGAATTGTGAGGATATGGTGGTTCTCACCTTTACCAACAAAGCGGCCGGGGAGATCAGGGAACGCCTGGGCGCTATGCGTGATCAGGGTGAGCTTGTGCAGATGCGTTATTTTGGGACCTTCCACAGCGTGGCCCTCCAGCTTCTGCGCGAAAGGCTTCCGGTGCAGCAGCTGGGTTATACGCCGGATTTTCTGGTGATGGACCCGGAAGAGGAGCTGGATATGGCGCTGCGCCTGATCCAGGACAGAAAGCTGCAGATCAAATACCGGAACCGGCTGAAGAAGCGTCTTGAGCAGGAGGATGAGGAAGCTGTGCCGTCAGAAAATGGCCGGGAAAAACTGCCCTCCCCTCCCGGAAGGCGGATTCAGGATGATATGCAGGTTTTGCTGCAGGCTATGAAGGAAGAGAAGCGGGCGCGCAACCGGATGACCTTTGCCGACCTTATCCGGAATACGGAGGCTTTGCTTGCCGAAGTGGAATGGAGGCCGGCCTGGGTAATTATCGACGAGGTGCAGGACTGCGATGCATGGCAGCTTGCGCTGGTGAGAAGACTGCTTGATAAGGGAGCCAGGCTGTTTGCCGTGGGCGATCCCAACCAGGTGATTTACAGCTGGAGAGGAAGCGCCTGTAATGTTTTTTATACACTGCGCACAGAATATCAGGCCACGGAGCTGTCCCTGCCGGTAAACTACCGTTCCAGCGCCTCCATTCTGGAAGCGGCGTCCGCATTTTCCCAATATGGCAGCAGTCTTACAGGAAACAGGGAGCGGGGAAGCAAAATCGTGGTAAAGAAACACTACGATCCCTTCCAGGAGGCCTGTTATCTGGCGGATCGGATTAAAGAACTGCTAGGCAGCGGCATTTCTCCGGGACAGATTGCGGTGTTTTACCGTCTCCAGAATCAGTCCGGTGTATTGGAGGAGGTATTTGCCAGGGAAGAAATTCCATTTCAGGTTTCGGTGAAGCACACGCTCCGGGACTGCCCTGTACAATACTGGCTGCTCCAGGTGCTCCGGTTTTCCCTCAGCCGGGAGGATTATCCGGCGGGGATCTATGCCCTCAGCCATAAAGAATACGGAGAACGCAGAAATGGAAAGCCGATCACGGAAAGACGGCTGCGGCAGTGCTTCATGGGGAGAAAGATCTGAAGCTGCCATTATATGAAAGGATGCTGGCCTTTTCGGAATGCTGTCCGTCGCTTGACAGCCCGCAGGCGCTGTATGATTACTTTTCCCTGGATGGATATCTGCGTCCCACCTCTGCTTCTTTTCAGAAGGATAAGGGAAGGATCCTTGCCATGCTGGAATCCTTATTCCGGCAGCAGCCCTCAGAGGGGGAAAATCTGCCGGACCGCTTGCGGAGCTTTTTAAATGATGCGGTGCTTTACGGCCTTCCGGAGCAGGAAACGAAGGAAGAAGACGGAAGGGTAAAGCTCATGACACTCCATGCCTCCAAGGGACTGGAATTTTCTTTTTGCTTTATCATCGGGGTGAATTATGGGCTGATTCCGCTGCGGACCGCGGGCTTTGAGGAAGAGGACGAGGAAAGAAGGCTCTTTTTTGTGGGAATGACCAGGGCAAAGGATTTCCTGGAGCTTTCCTATTATACCAATCCGGACAACCGCGTCATGCCGGGAGAAAGCCGTTTTATCCGCATGATTCCGCCTGAACTGATTCAGGAAGAAACAGCGGATCCGGCGCAGGGAAATTTGCAGGAGCTGAGAAAAATGGTACGGCAGGAAATCGAAGCCAGACAAAACCGGGCAGAAGAGACGCTGGAAGCAGATTTGCCGGAGTTGCCGGAGGAACCCTCGCAGCCGCAGCCTGCCGGAAAAGAAATAATACAGCCAAGAACCGTAATCCACAGAAAATATGGCCGCGGCACAGTTATCCGGGAGGACGATGCCATGATGGAAATAGAATTTGAGGGCTATGGCGCCAAAGAATTCCTGAAAGCCTTCAGCGCCATGGAGTTTGTGGAGGAATAAAAGAAGGGAATTATGGGAAACTTAGTAAGCAAACGGGTAACTGTCCAACAGGTCTGTGCATTTACTGCACAGACCGTAAGAAAGTGATTCAGGAGTGCAAAAATCCCATCGCTGAAGGCGATTTAGGATGGATTTTTGCAATAACTGTGAAGGTACTGAACAGTTAAAAAAACGGAGAACAAAGAATGTGTGGAAGATACTATATCAATGACGAAACCGCAAAAGAAATTGAAAAACTGATCCGCCAGATAGACGATGCGCTTCTTGCTTCCTGCAAAGAGCGGGACGTTTATCCGTCTGCCAAAGCCCCGGTTATCCTTGCCGGCAGTGATCAAAGCGATCAGCTGACCGCCGGGGAATTTACCTGGGGATTCCCTTCCTACAGTAATAAAGGAGTCATTTTCAACGCCCGCAGCGAAACCGCTCTGGAAAAGAAAACCTTCCGGGAAAGCGTAAAGCAAAGACGATGCATCATACCCGCAACCGGCTTCTACGAATGGTCGGAACAAAAAGATAAATATTTTTTCAGGGCGCCGGATCGCCATGTCCTTCTCTTCGCCGGTTTTTACCGACACTATGAGGACGGGGACCGCTTTGTCATCCTTACCACACAGGCCAATCCCTCCACAAGCTCCGTCCATCCCCGTATGCCACTCATACTAAGCCCACAGGAGGTACAAACCTGGCTTTTCGACGATAATGCCACCGACTTCCTCCTCCATAAACGCCCGGCCCCTCTGGAAAAAGAACTAAAAGGCCAGCTGTCGCTATTTGATTAACACGCATCCCACCATAAAACCGATACCCAATGAAACATCCAACCGGGCAGCCTGTCTTTTTATATCAGGCGGTAGAAACTTTTGCGTCCCCCAGAAGAACAGAGAGCGGGGCAGAGACTTGGGAGCGGCGTCGGCAGGGGAAAGGGGCAGTTCAGATTTGTCAAAAAATGGTGATAGTTCTTACAGCGTCATACCGCCTTTTTATGGCCGCCCTCAACTGCTTTGTCTGACGAGCGAGAGCGAGAGTTTCAACAGTTAAGGCCATAAGACGATATGCGTGTTACTATCCCATTTTTGAAATCGAATCAGGAACTGCCCCTGACCCTACCTTCGTCTCCCTTTCAACGGCCGCAAAGCCCTTCTACCCCGTCTCGCATAACGTCCAGCGGCAGTCCTCCGGGAAGTATTGAAGCAGCACCTTCACAAGCAGTCCGTTTACAAAGATGTCGCAGTCAAATTCATAGGACGGAATTCCTGCATAAAGCTTTTTTTCAGAATGATTCACATGGATTTTGTCAAAGGTGCGTATGATGCCGTCCTCATCCTGCATTTTGAACAGAATAGGCGTTACCTGGCCGGAAGCGGTCGTCCAGCTGCAGCAGGCGATCTCCTTCTGGTTTCTTTTGGGCTTCCATTCCGCCTCGGAATTATAATTGATATCTTTGTCCGTATGAATGAGCAACCCAATCGCCTCCTTTCTTTCCGTTAAATCTTATGGCATGTTTATATGAAAGAGTCAGTCTGTCGCAGAAAAAATCTGTCTTGTCAGCTTCCAAAACGCAGTCCCAAAATGCAGTTTTTTTCATCCTCAATTCCCATAGCCTCAATTCTCCATAACCTCAATTCCCCATAGCCGCAGACTCAGGCCGCGGAGCAGCAGAAAGCAAAGCTACAGAACCGTCTCCCTGCTGTAATCCACATCCATTTTATCCCTGGTAATGCCGCCGGACATGTGATCCACCATGGTGGCCTGTTTTACGAAAACAGCGCGCTTGAGTGAATCAATGCCGTAGCGGGCGCGGATGCTGTCCGCCATGGTATCGGCAAGCTCCAGCTTTTCAAAGCCTGGTTCCCGTTTTCTGTAGAGGGGAGAGCAGTCCAGATCCGCCAGGTGGAGCTGACGGCAGTCCGGCTGATCTTTCACCCGGCCGGTATGGATGCCCAGATGCCGGATGGGGGTGATGCCGTCCCAGGTTTCCCGGAACAGCTCCAGCGCAGTATGGTAAATTTCATTGGTAATGTTGGTGGATGCAGGCAGCGTCCTTTGGTGGGAGCAGGAAGAAAAATCGGAATATTTGATGCTCACAGCCACCACCTCAATTTTTACCGCATCCCTGCGCAGCCGTGCGCCCACGGTTTCGGCCAGGGAAAGGAGCACCATGGCGGCGGGCGTCTCCCCGCAGATGTCAAAAGCGATGGTGGTGGAGTTGCCGTAGCCCTTATTGGCGGGAGCGATGCTTTCCACCATTGCGGTATCCCGTCCGTTGGCATAATTCCAGATCACCTCTCCGTAGGACTTCAGATGCGCCCGCAGAAGCTTACGATCCGTATGGGCCAAGTCGCCGATGGTGGAGATTCCCAGCCTGCGCAGCTTGGGAAAGGTGGAGCGGCCTACGAAAAAAAGGTCGGTAACCGGAAGAGGCCACATTTTCCGGGGGATTTCTTCCGGGAAAAGGGTATGGGTCCGGTTGGGCTTGCGAAAGTCGGAGGCCATTTTGGCCAGCAGCTTATTTTCAGAAATGCCGATATTTACGGTGAAGCCAAGCTCCCGTTCGATCCGTTCCCGGATAGTGTCCGCCGTGGAAAGCGGATCACCCCAGAGCTGCCCGGTGCCGCTCATGTCCATAAATGCCTCATCAATACTGTATTGCTCCACATCGGGCGTATATTCCCGCAGGATTTCCATAAATGCATTGGAGCACTGGGAGTAGAGCCGGTAGTGGGGCGGGACGATCAGCAGGCCGGGGCATTTCTGCCTGGCCTCCATCAGGCTTTCCCCGGTCTGGATGCCGCAGGCCTTGGCAGGAAGGGATTTGGCCAGAATGATGCCGTGCCGTTTGCTGGAATCCCCGCCCACCGCACAGATCTGCTCCCGCAGATCCACGCTCCCTCCCAGGTGCTTCAGCCGGTAAACCGCTTCCCAGGAGAGGTACGCGTTGTTTACATCCACATGAAATATAATCTGTTTCATGAGAAAATTATAGGGCAGAACGTATGTTCTGTAAAGAGGAAAAAACAGGAAGAGGGCATCGGGGGAAGCCGGGCTGGAAAAAAATCTGGAATAGAAATGTGGAGTTTTTATACCTTCCCATTTTTTATACTAAGAGTAACAAAGGGAAGGAGAGTGGGGAAATGAAAAAGAAGCTGACCTATCATAATTTTTACTTTTATCTGCTTCTGCTGTCTCCGATTCTGGTGGTGTATATCCTGTTTTTTGCGCTGCCGGTAGTGTCCAGTATGTTTTTCAGCCTGACGAATTTCAACGGCATCAGCCTGGACTTCAAATGGATGGGACTGAAAAATTACGATGTGGCGTTTCATGACAGGGTGTTCCGCAAGGCGATGGTCAATACCTTTTTATTCGCGCTGGGAGCCACGGTGCTGCAGAATTTTTTTGCAATCCTGTTTGCGCTGGCGCTGAATTCCAAACTGAAGCTGCAGGGCTTCATGAGGATGCTGGTCTTCGCGCCGTGCATGCTGTCGCCGATTGTAGTCGCTTTTATCTGGCAGTTCATCTACATGCCGGACGGCATTTTAAACAAACTGCTGGGGACGGATATCACCTGGCTGGGCAACAGGAAAACGGCCCTGATATGCGTTGTCGTTGCCCATGTATGGATGTGGATCGGTTATTCCGCCACGATTTACATGTCCAACCTGCAGAGTATTTCTTCTGACATTCTGGAGGCGGCGGACATCGACGGGGCTTCCCGGTGGCAGAAATTCAAACGGATTATCCTGCCCATGCTGGCGCCTGCCACGACCATTAATATCACGCTGGCGTTCACCCAGTCGCTGAAGGTATTCGATATCGTTTATGCCATGACCAACGGCGGACCGCTCAATTCCACGGAAACTGTGGGAACCTATGTGGTGGTGAATATGAACCGCGGGCTGCACGGATACGCTTCGGCGCTGACGGTGCTGCTGACCGTTGTCATCGTTGTTTTCGGGCAGGGCCTTATCGGAATCCTGAAAAAACGGGAGGAGGCGGTTTACGGATGAAAAAGAAAGAAATCAGACGCGTCATATTCCTCCTGTTCGCTGGCGGCAGTGTATATCTGGTTTTTATCCGGTCATCATGATGGTGCTTGTGTCCTTAAAGGACGACGTGCTGCTGGCGAAAGAACCGCTGAGCCTGAAAACCAGCTTCGCATTTGAAAATTACAGGCTGGCCGCGGAGAAGATGAAGTATGGGAGGGCATTGTTCAATTCCACGGTGCTCACCATCTGCAGCGGACTGCTGACCACATTTTTCGGGGCCTGCGGAGCCTACGCCATTCTGCGGGCAAAACGGGGGAAGAAATTTTTCCTTATCCTGAACGCCCTTTTCCTCATGGGGCTTGCGCTGCCGCAGCAGGTGGCCATGGTGCCCCTGGTGCTGTGGATGCAGAAGCTCCATGTGGCCAACAGCATATTCGGGCTGATTCTGGCTTTTACCGGGGCCAATGCGGCCTACGCCGTGTTTTTCTTCAGCGGCTTTGTGAATACGGTCCCGGTGACTTTGGAGGAAGCGGCCTATATTGACGGGGCGGGGCCGATGAAAACCTTCCTGAAGGTGGTTTTTCCGCTGCTTAAGCCGCCCATGGTGACGCTGCTTATTGTAATTGCCCTGCGCGTCTGGAACAACTTTATGTATCCCCTGCTGTTGTCTCAGGGGGAAAAATCCAGGACCTACGCACGTATTTTAAAGGGGACCTGTCGGTACAGTGGAACATCCTGTTTGCGCTACCACTTGTCCATTCTGCCGCTGATGATCGTATACTTCCCAAATACAGAAGCAGATCATTTCGGGAATGCTCAGCGGAGCTGTGAAGGGGTAAATATAGAAGAAAAAGGAGGAAACAGAATGAAAAAGAAAAAAACAGCATTGATGATGGCGGCGGTGATGACGGTATCCCTGCTGGCGGCCTGTGGACAGAAGACTTCAGCTCCTGCGGCGGAAAGCACGGCACAGCCGGATGCAGCGCAGACCACGGAAGCATCCAAAGAAGCTTCCCAGGAAGAAAGCCAGGCTCCCGCAAGCACGGTGGCATGGAGCTGAAAGGTACTTCGGCTTCAAAACCGGTGCGGAGGAAGGCGCGATTCCAACTTTAATTGAACAGTTCAACAAGGAAAACCCGGATATTCATGTGGTTTATGAAGGCATCAGCAATGCGGGCGGTTATCAGGATGTTTTGACAGCCAGACTGGCATCGGGCCAGGGCGATGATGTGTTTTTTGCCAATCCCAACTACCTTCCCCAGATGCAGGAGGCAGGCTATGTGGAGGATCTGACGGATATGCCTGTGGTGGCAAATTACAGCGGCCTGGTAAAGGATCTGCTTACAATCAACGACAGCATCCCCGGGCTGGGCATGGAAATTGCAGTGTTCGGCATGTTCTCCAATATGGATGTGCTGAATGAAGTGGGAATTGAAAAGGCGCCTGAGAATTACAAGGAGTTCCTGGAAGACTGCCAGATTCTGAAGGATGCAGGAAAGACACCCATCGTGGCAGGCGCAAAGGACGGGACGGCCATGGCGATTTTCTCTATTGCAAAGAGCCTTGACCCCGTATACCAGGCGCCGGATAAGATGGAGCAGATCGCTAAAATGAATACCGGTGAGCTGATGTTCGGTGATGTCATGAGACCCGGCTATGAAGTGGTGGAGGAACTGATTTCCAAGGGCTATATGGACGGAAGCAAGGCACTTGTATATGCGCCGGGCCAGGATGATATTGCAGAATTTGCAAAAGGGGAAGCGGGCTTTATGCCGGGCGGCAGCTGGTTTGTGGCAGGCCTGGAGAACGCTGCGCCGGATATGAACTATACATTGGGCGGCATCCCGGTACAGGATGAAGATTCCCTGATTCTGATCAATGCCGGCGTCCGTGTCTGCATCAACAGCGCTTCCGAGAAAAAAGAAGCGGCCAGAAAATTTGTGGAATTCTTCACCAGCCTGGACAGCATGAATGCATACGTGGCAAGCCAGAACAGCTTTAACCCCCGCGTAGACGGCAAGAGTACCGACAATGCGGTGGTGGAGCCTGCGGCAGAGCGTCTTGCGGCGGCCAGAATGGTTCCCTGGGTGGATTCCGCTTTCAATACCGCAGTGGTCAGCCCCTGGGCGGATGCCCGTACCTATGCTGCCAACATTGCGGCAGGGGATTCCGTGGATAATGCGGTTAAGGATCTGAATACACAGATAGAGAATAACCTGAAATTGAATTAAAGAAAAGCGGGGAGCCGGATCCCGGGATTTCCGGCAGATGGGAAAGGGCCACGGAACTACTTCACGGCTCTTTCCCGCTGATGATAGAATGGCAGTAAGGGGGGCTTTTTCATGTACAGGGTATTGATTGCGGATGACGAATACTGGGTGGGACGATGGCTGGCAGATGTGCTGGCTAAAAGCCCTTATGACATAAAGCTGGCCGGAATCAGTAAAAACGGCGGAGAAGCGCTGGAAAAACTGAAGTCCGATCAGATCGATATCCTTATCACCGATATCAACATGCCGGTGGCCAGCGGGCTTGCGCTGCTGAAGGAGCTGGAGGAATCGGGCAGGAAAAAGCCGAAAACGATCATTATTTCAGGCTATGATGAATTTGAATATGCCAGGCAGGCCATCGAGCTGGATGTGCTTGCCTATCTGTTAAAGCCGCTGGAGCGGGAAAAGGTCTACGAGGCGGTGGAAAAAGCCATAGGGCTTCTGGAGGAGGAGCAGCGTCAGCGGGAAAGCGAAACAAGCGATTTTGCAGGGACCGTGGAGGTGGTGCTGGCGGAATATCTGAAGAATCCGGAGAGCGATCTCAAGGAAAAGCTGGCGGAGCTTTTTGTGCGCAGAAAGGAAAATCCGGGTTTTTACAGACTGGGCCTGCTTCAGACAGGCCAGCTGGAGCAGTCCGCGCTGAGCCGGGAACCGCTGCGCAGAAAGATGGAGGAGGCCTGTCCGGGAAAACGGATATTCCTGCACCAGAGAGACCGTTTTACCTGGGCAATTCTGATCACGGGAATTGAGCACCCGGAAGGCTTTGCGGTGAATGAGACGGCGCTGGCAAGCATTTTGCACAGATATGAATTCGGCCTGAGCAGGGCGCACGATGATTTTAGCAGGCTGGACTGTGCCGTGGAGGAAGCGAAGCAGGCGCTGATTGGGAATCTGGAGGAGGAAGGGGAGGAGAAGCTGCGCTCCCTGGAGCATATACCTTCCGAGTCGGAGCTGCATGCGGAATTCCTTTCCGCCATACAGACACGGAGCCTGCCGCTGCTGGAGGAATGCTCCCGGTTGAGCGCGGAGCTTTTTGTCAGGCGGGATTATGATCTGACGGGCTGCCTGAATTTTTATTTTGTCCTGACAGGAGATGTGATCAAGCTTCTCAACGACTGCTACGGCAAGGAAAATGATACGGAATATCTGGGCCTTATGGAAGAAGGCTATGAGCTGTCCGTCCGGATTAAGAACCATTACAGCATCCGGTCCATCTGTAAACGGTTTGAGGATTATACCCGGAAGGTGATTTCCTGTTCTGAAGGAGGACGAATATCTGGCGGTATCCGATATTGTGAGAAAGGTGCTGCTGCTGATTCGGGAAAAATATGCCCAGGATTTAAGCCTGGGGCAGATTGCGGATGAATACGGCGTGAATCCCAGCTATTTCAGCAAGAAATTCAAGGATGAGACAGGCTGTAATTTCATTGATTACCTTACGGCGGTGCGCATGGAGCAGGCCAGGGCGCTTTTGGAAAATACGGCGCTGCCGGTGGCGGCTGTCAGCAGCAGGGTAGGCTTCAGGGAGGCAAAATATTTCAGCAGGGTTTTTTCTTCCGTTATGGGGATGAAGCCGACGGAGTACCGGGAACGGATGCGCAGAGACGGAACGGGCAGGGAGGTGGAAATGTGAAAAAATGGATTGGCAGCAGGCTGAACAGGAAGCTGTGTCTGTGCTTCCTGATCGTTTCCCTGATTCCGCTCTGCCTTGTTTATTTTTACATCAATTCCAGATATTCTGAAAAGCTGCGGTCGGACGCCGTGGTGCTGAACCAGCTGGCGGAAAAAAATACGGCCATACTGCTGGAGGATTATCTGACAAAGATAGAGTATATTTCCAACCTTTTTTATGATAATGACGTGCAGGCCATTGTCAGGGGCGCGGTGGGGCCAGCGATAATTCCCACAATGCCCGCCAGCTCCTGGAAAAGAAGGTGCGGGTGAATCTGGATCTGTTCCATATCCTGGACGATGTGGATCAGGTCACTTTTCTCAGACACAACGGCGACAACCTGGACATTATGAATTCCAGCGGCTATATGGACGTCATTCCCTTTCAGTATGACGACAGGATTGCCCTCAACCGTTATAAAAACCATGTGCTGGTGCCAATTGAGTCACTGGATTCATCCAGGAGCGGGAAATATGTGTATATCCGCAGGGTGAATGATACCGACCCGCGCAAGGGGACGCTGGGCATACTGTATATCGTATTTGACGGGAATAAATTCGATGAGCTGTTTGCGGAGCTGGGCACCGTCCTGGAAACCCGGATATTGATCCGGGAAGGAGAGAAGGTTCTCTATACCAGCTTTGATGCAAAAAATGGTGAGCTGGAGCAGATGGAAAACGCGCCTTCTGCAGAAGGATCGGATGCCTGGCAGAAAGGGTCTGGTAAAATGGGAATATGGAATCGAAAACCTGGGAATCCACATTGTTTTCTATGATACGCTGGAACGGCTGGAGGAGAATGTAAGGGCGCTCAGCCGCCTGACGGGGACCTTTATCTGGCTGACGGGCATCGTTATTCTGGCAGCCAGCCTGTTTTTTTCCAGAACCATCGTGCGTCCGGTCAAAAGGCTGCGGGAAAGCCTTTTGCAGGTGCGTGAAGGGGATTTCAAGGTGCGGGCGCAGGTGGAAACCCATGACGAGCTGGGGGACATGTGTGTGGCCTTTAATGATATGGCAGGGGAGATTGACCGCCTGATCAATCAGGTTTATACGACACAGCTGAAGGAAAACGAGGCTGCCATCAAGGCGCTGCAGATGCAGATCAACCCCCATTTCCTGTACAATACGCTGGATATGATAAAGAGCATGGCGGAGATTTACGGGGCGTATCAGGTATCCGAGGTAATTCAGCCCTATCGGATATGTGTTCCTTATGCTGCCCACAGCCCGGGATTTAGCGTCACCATTGGTGAAGAGCTGCGCAATCTTAAGAATTATATGAAAATTGTAAATGCCCGTTTCGGCGGTGGGATTGACTGTCTGGTGGATGTGCCGGAGGAACTGCTGGAAGAGGAGATCATCAGGGTATGCCTGCAGCCGATTGTGGAAAATGCCATTTCCCATGGACTGGGCAGAGGCGGGAGCGGAGGCTGCATTTCCGTGAAAATCCGCCGCCGTGAGGATATTATTTTTGCCGAGGTAGAAGATGATGGCGTGGGAATGGAGCCGGACAGGCTGGAAGAGGTGAGGAGGAAGCTGGCGGAGCCTCCCGGAGGCCGCGACGGCGCGGAAAACGGGAACGTGGGGCTGAAAAATATCCATGACCGGCTCAGATTGTATTACGGAGAGGAGTACGGCATTACCATTGAAAGCATCCTGGGAGAGGGGACGCGTGTCATGCTTTCCTACCCCTGCGGATTTTCCGGTAAGGGCAGGCCGCAGGAATTAATACAGGCTGCAGATGAAAGACAGCGAATATAGAAAAGGATAAGGAGAAGGATGATGAAAAAAAGACCGAATATTTTGTTCCTGATGACTGACGAGCAGCGCTATGATGCGGTGGGGTATGTAAATCCGCAGGTCCTGACGCCTCATCTGGATGCGATGGCAAGGGAGAGCGTATGCTTTCTGAACGCTTATACCGCCAATCCGTCCTGCATTCCGGCCAGGGCGGCCATTTTTACGGGGAGATACCCTTCCCAGTGCGGCGTGCCGGGCTATATGAGTTTCCTGCCGGAAAAGGAAACCACTTTTATGAAGCTTCTGAGGGACGGGGGCTATTATACGGCGGTTATCGGTAAGCAGCATTTCTGGAAATCCAAAATAGAGAAGGGATACGATTATGAGGATATCGTGGATGAGCATTTTCCGCCAGAGGTAATCAGCGATAAGATAACTGAGGGCTATTTCGGACAGCCTGCAAATAAAACGGTGTCCGACCGGGTGTCAAGCTATGTAACCTATCTGATGGAAAATGGATTTACGGAAGGGAGCCAGCTTTACCGCCAGATTAATGATAAGGGTGTTTATGAGTTCTTTGCGGATGAAAAATACCATGTGGATTCCTATATCGGCACCAGGGGTAAGCAGTGGCTGGAAAAGGAAGCTCCGGCGGATCGCCCCTGGTTCCTGACGCTTTCCTTCCCGGGGCCGCATATGCCCTTTGACGGCATCGGCCTGCCGGATGCGGAAGGGTATCATGAGGAGGAAATGGAGCTTCCGGATACCAATATCAGGGATATTTTTAATAAACCGCCCCATTATCTGGACATCGCGAAAAAGTTCGGACAGCTGGACCTGAAAAACCATACTTCGCCAGACGGGCTGACGGCGGAGGATATCCGTTTGATGAAAAAGGCCTATTACGCTAAAATGACGCTGATTGACAGAAAAATCGGAGAAGTGCTGGATACGCTGAAAAAACGCGGTATGTATGAGGATACCCTGATTCTTTTCACCTCGGATCACGGGGAATACATGGGAGATTTCGGTGTGGCTACCAAGGCTCAGTACTGTTCGGAGGCGCTGATGAGAGTCCCGTTCCTGCTCAAGCCGCCTGTTGCGGATTTTAAAGGGTATCCGGAAGATTCCTTTATCAGCTCTGTGGAAATCGCAGCCACCTTCCTGACGGCGGCAGGCCTGCCGGTGCCGGAAAATATTTCGCCCCGCAGCCTGACCCAGTTCTATCAGGGAGACGGAAAGGAGCTGTGGGAGGATATCTATATGGAAGCCAGGGATATCCGTGCCATACGGGACAGCCATTATAAGCTGATTTACTATCAGAACAGGGATTATGGGGAATTTTATGATCTGTCCAATGACCCTCACGAAAAATATAATCTCTGGGACGATCCGGGCGTACAGAAGGAAAAAGCCCGGCTGATGTGCCGCCTGGCGGATCATATGATAGGCCTGGGAGAGAACAGCAGACAGGTATGGAATATCGGCGCACCGCAGATCTAACGTATTCCTGTGTAAGAGAAGTTTGCCCCGCATAATGAAAGCTGGCCGCCGGGCTGAATTATTTGGAGCCCTTTTTGAAAACCCATGTAGAATGTTTATACCCATTGAAACTCCATGAAGAATGTTCTTGACAAAGGATTTGAGTTAGCTTATACTAACTTTAAGATAGTAATTGAGAACCATTCTCAACAGGAAAAAAGGAGATGGAACATATGACATTCCTTATCAATAATATGGGAACCATAATAACAGCGCTTATCCTTATCATAGCGGTTGCGCTGGTAATCCGCGTGATGATCCGGGATAAGAAGGCGGGAAAGGGCTGTTGCGGTGGCTGCAGCGGCTGTGCACATTCCTGTTCCTGCCATGGCAGTGTAAATCAGAATAAGGCAAAACAGGGCAGACAGGAGTAGGACGGATGATACAGACAAAACATAATAACAGTCAATATAAGAAGGAAACAGGCCGCCGTGAGAGAATTCTGGAGGAGCTGAAAAGAAACGGCTTCCGTGTTACCAATCAGAGGAAGCTACTGATCGATATTATTCTCTCTGATGAATGTTCTTGCTGTAAGGAAATTTATTACAAGGCAGTGCATGAGGATCCTTCCATCGGCATCGCCACCGTGTACCGCATGGTAAAGACGCTGGAAGACATCGGCGCCATTGACAGGAAGAACCTGTACCGCATTTCCTGTGGGGAAAACTGTGAATTTCAGGATAGCTGCGTCCTGGTATTGAAGAACAAGGAAAAGGTGACGCTGTCCATGGAGGATTTCAGGGAGGCGGTAAATGAGGTCCTGAGAAGAAAGGGCTACAGGGAAGATGAAAAGGTGGAGACGGTGATTTTAAACAGCCTCAGCCTTGCGGAAGGCATATGAACCAGCCGGAAAAATAATATGGTAACAGTGAAAACGGTCTGCGGATTTTATTCCGCAGGCCGTTTTCAAGGTGGAAATCATCGGATATCGGTGATAGAATGAAGGCGTAGCAGACATCAGTCCTGATAAATACGTCCTATGACAGCGGCTGGGCTGATGGCCTGTTTCATGCTTTTGATTTTATATGGCAAGGATAAGCGTTGTGCGGCCAGGCTGCCGGTGTCTGGGTAGGAAAAGCCGGCAGGGCTGTCTGAGGTAAGGAAGAAAGGAAGATAAGAATAATGAAGGCGGTTGTATATAAAGAAAAAGGGGTTTTCAGCCTGGAGGAGCGCCCTCGTCCGTCGCTCCGGGATCCGAAGGACGCCATTGTGAAAATTACACTGTGTTCCATCTGCTCCAGCGATATCCATATCAAGCATGGGAGCGTGCCCAGGGCGGTGCCGGGAACCATCGTGGGACATGAAATGGTGGGCGAAGTGGTGGAAACAGGTCCTGCCGTAACGAAATGCAGGCCCGGGGACAGAGTGGCTGTCAATGTGGAAACCTTCTGCGGAGAGTGTTTTTTTTGTCAAAGGGGCTTCGTCAATAACTGTACGGATGAACACGGCGGCTGGGCGCTGGGCTGCCGGATTGACGGAGGGCAGGCGGAGTACGTGAGAGTGCCCTTTGCGGATAATGGACTGAATCTGATACCTGAGGGTGTAAGCGACGAACAGGCGCTGTTTACCGGCGATATCCTTTCTACCGGATACTGGGCGGCCCAAATCAGCGAGATCAAAAAGGGAGATACGGTGCTCGTGCTGGGAGCCGGCCCTACCGGCCTTTGCACGCTGATGTGCGCGGCTCTGTATGAGCCGGGGGCAATTATCTGTGCGGACATCAGCGAAGAGCGTCTGGAGCTGGCCGGAAGCCGGAAGCTTGCGGACCAGGTGATTAATCCCCTGAAGGAGGATACAGTGGAAGCGGTGCGCGCCATGACGGGAGGCAGGGGCGCTGACGTGGTGATAGAAGCAGCCGGCGGTGAAGATACCTTCCGTATGGCATGGGAGGCCGCAAGGCCCAATGGGACGGTATGCGTTGTGGCGATGTATGAAGAGGCGCAGCAGCTGCCCCTGCCGGATATGTACGGAAAGAACCTGACCTTTAAAACCGGCGGCGTGGATGCCAATGCCTGTGATGAAATCCTGCGCCTGATTGCGGAGGGACGCCTTGATACCACCTGTCTGATAACCCATAGATTTACGCTGGATCAGGTGATGGAGGCATATGATATATTTGAAAATAAGAAAGAGCATGTGATGAAAATTGCAGTGAAGCCATAAAACTGCCGCGTCGTGCGGACAGTGTTGCGGACGGTGTGTTTTGTGGAATCCTGTTCCGTAGGAGCGGCACCGACAGAAATCTGACCGGGACATATGCAGTAATCCGGAGCGGGATTTTTTATGGGTGTACATAAGACAGGTCTTTTCTTTATGCCTGTTTTGTGAGAAAATAGGACAGAAATAAATTGATATAAGGGGAAGGATGCAGAGAAATGAAAGCAGAATTGATGAATCGGATGCAGGAGATACTGGAAGAGGCTGTTGCGGCGAAGGAACTGGCGGGCGGGAAGCCTGCTCGTCAGACAGCATGGAGAGGAGCTTTGCTATCTGCAGGCCGGTATGGCGGATCGGGAAAAGGGAGAGGCCGTCCGCAGGGATCATATTTACAGGCTGTATTCCATGAGCAAGCCTGTTACGGCGGCAGCAGCCATGGTGCTGTTTGAGAGGGGACAGCTGGATCTGGCGGAGCCGGTTTCCAGATATCTTCCGGAATTTTCCGGACAGCTGGTGGAGGAGAACGGAAGGCTGGTGCCTGCGGTCAGAGAGGTCACGGTAAAGGATTTGCTGGGCATGACCTCAGGACTGATGTATAACGGAAATCCGGGGCTGACAGGAGCGTATGTCACCGAGCTGTTCCGTCAGGTGGATGAAAGGCTTCTTACAGATCAGGCGATGACTACGGCGGAGATAGCAGGGGCGCTGGGCAAAGGCCCGCTGGCGTTTCAGCCCGGAAGCTCCTGGCTGTACGGAACCTCGGCGGATGTGCTGGGCGCGGTGGTGGAAGCGGCTGCCGGCATGACCTTCGGGGAATTTCTGAAGAAGAATATCTTTGAACCGTTGGAAATGAAAGATACCGGCTTCTTCGTGCCGGAGGGAAAAAGGGATCGCCTGGCTGCAGCTTACCGTCTGAATGCTGCGGGAGAGCTGGAAAGATATACACAGAACCATCTTGGAATCATCAATGCCATGGACAGGCAGCCTGCCTTTGAATCGGGCGGTGCGGGCCTTGTTTCCACCATTGACGACTACGCCCGGTTTGCCCAGATGCTTTTAAACGAAGGGGAGCTGGACGGAAGAAGGATTCTGCAGCCTGCCACCGTGCGCTTTATGACGGCAGGGCAGCTCACTCAGGTACAGAGGGAAGCGTTCGGAAGGAATTTTGCCAACATGCCCGGCTTCAGCTATGGAAACCTGATGCGTGTGATGGTGGATCCCGGACAGTCGGCAACACTGAACCATGTGGGAGAATATGGCTGGGACGGCTGGCTGGGCTGTTATTTTGCCAACGATCCGGCGGCGGGCATGACCATGCTGTTCATGATGCAGAAAACGGATGCGGGACTTACTTCGGTGGTACGCAGAATGAGGAACCTGATGATAAGCAGTCTGGAGGACTGACACAATCGCAAACAGAGGAGAAAATGGCCGGGGAAGGTAAAGAAACCTTCTCCGGTCTTTTTCAACGTAACTTTTGGAAGAACAAGCAGGAGTGAGGCACACTTCCTAAAAATGAGTTGTTCAGAAAATTCCCAAACCCACATTGTTTTTGGCATAAGGCTATTTATTTTTTCCCTTAAATAAAATGGGAAGCCGGTAAAAGATATGATACAATTGTTTTAAGCAAAATTTGTGCAGGCCACACGAAAAATAACAGGGAATTTATAACGAAGAAAATTTATACAATAGGGGGTTAACTATGCAAAAATGGGTTACCGAGGATTGGGGATTTGAATTAACAGTTACCGAAGGAAAAGCCGGGCATTGCAGACTTGGGTTAGAAAAAGGGGATAAGTTTATCTTTTCGTATGAATGCCCTGCCGGGATGTGCCCAAAAACAATGGCACAGTTATACACATGGTGCGAGGTTATCAGATGTGGCGGCGACTTTACATACAGAGGCTTAAAGGAAAAGTATGAAATGGATATCCCGTGCGCTGACGGATGTATCAAATTCCATCTCAAAGCCATGCCCATAAACAGAGATGAGAACGGAAAACCAATGCCAAATAAACCAAGACCGGAATAAAAAGGAGTGTTTATGGGGAATGAAGTTTGTGGTAAGAATGTCCTGTGCAATATAATTTTGGATAGTCAGCAAAACATGGTAAGGGATCGATATTACTATCCTCCAAAATGCAATATCCATGCGTTTTTTAGTTTGTTAAGTAGTCCTGATACACAAAAAAACTAATTTTTATACCTTTACATCCTTTATACATCATATTTACAGCCGGGCGGTAGTACATATCAATAAGAGTTGTTAAAATCAGATAGCCCGTTACAGGCAACGGGCTATCTGACCCTCGCGGCAGCCGCCCAATATCTATGCAAGCATGGCTTCCTGGCTCGTTGCCCGCGGAAATAAATAGATGCTGCCGCCGGAAAATGCGGCAATGAAAGGAGAAGTCAGCTACGGAAATCGGGAAGGAACAGAGTCTGAACAGATTTACCGGCGACGAATTTGTGGTGAAAAGCAGATGCGTTATCAGCATGCTGCTCGCCAAGCTGGATATCATCAATGCGGAGCTGAGCATGAAGTACGACAGGAATATTATTGTGCAGACCTCCGGGCGCATTAAGGCACCGGAGAGCATCCGTGCAAAGCTGCGCAAAAAAGGATATGAAGAAACCTATGACATGGCCCAGGAAAAAATCAATGACATTGTAGGTGTCCGTGCCGTATGCTCCTTTATGGATGATTTATATCTTGTGGCAAAAGCGCTGGAGCAGCACCGGGATGTGCGTACAGTGAAGGTAAAGGACTATCTGCAGGAGCCAAAGAGATCCGGCTACCGCAGCCTTCACCTTATTGTGGAGGTGCCTATTTATTTTCAGGGGGAGGAGCTGTGGAGAAGGGCGGAAATACAGCTGCGCACGGCGGCCATGGATTTCTGGGCGGGACTGGACCACCAGCTGATTTATAAACGGGGATTGAAAGAAGCGAAGCTGATCGGCCAGGAATTGTATGAATACGCACAGATTGTGGAGGAACTGGATCAGAAAATGGTGGAGCTACGGGACAGAATCGCGGCTATCTGACAAAAATGCACAATACAACTTGGAGAGTGTAAGAAAAATGTAAAAATAAACAAAAAATTGACGATGGACAGCAGTGATGCTTGTACAATGTGCATGCATATGATATAATGTTTGTGTAACAAGGGGCATTATGGAGGGCATTCTAATGAGGGAATTTGATTACACTGTAAAGTCAATTGTTGGGCTGCACCCGCGTGTGGCTGGAGTATTGATGCATCTCGTGAGAGATTTTGAGAGCGACATCATACTCACGAATGGGGATAAGGGCGGCAACCTGAAGAAGCTGCTCGGCATCCTCCATATGAATATCCAGTATGGAGACCGGCTTCACTTACAGATTTCCGGGGAGGATGAAGAAGTGGCGTGCCAGGAAATGCAGGCATTTATGGCGCAGAACCTATGACGGTCAGGCCGCCTTTCAGGGTTCTCTGCCAGTGTAATACGCCGGCAGAAGCCCGGGAAAGAGAAGCAGCAGCCGGATGCAGTGCCTGTTTGGAGCAGGCGGCTGTCGGTTTAAGAAAGGCTTACTGCCCTGGACGCAGATATGGATTATCTGCCCGGGCAGGAAGCTTTTTGTCTTTTTACGGGAAAACGGTATTCTGCCGGAGAGAGGCTGGTTTTTTAAAAATGGGTGACAAGGCCCCGTTTAATCATGTCGCCTGCCAGTGCCGCAATCTGCTTCGGGGGCTCCGGCGCATCCTTGTTCAGCCAGGCTTCAATCAGGCCGATGCAGCCCGATACGAGGAAGGAATAGTAGTAATCAAAGGCCTGTGAGGGTTGGCTGCTCCGGTTCCATACCTGGAGAATACGTTCCTTGACCAGACCCTTCATACGGTTGATGAAAGCCAGATCGCCATGGGCGCCCATGAGCACCTGGCCGGCCTGCATATTTTCATAAAGGAATGAAAATACGTCTTCCAGGACGCTGTAGAGACTGTCCTCCTGTATGGCGGTGAAATCCCGGTTCAGGATTTCGCTGAACTGGCAGAACAGCTCGTCCTCCACGGAGTCCAGCATGTCGTAAACGTCCCTGTAATGCAGGTAAAAGGTGCCCCGGTTGATATCCGCAAGATCGGAAAGCTCCTTTACGGAAATATCCTTGACCTCTTTTTCCTTCATAAGCGTCAGCAGGACCTCTGTCAGCCGCGCTTTTGTTTTCCGGACCCGGCGGTCAACCTTTTCCGTTTTCATAAAACCCCCTCCTTTTCCCAAAACCATGTTCGCAGGCGCAAATCTTAAAAGATTATAAAAAATTAACACAAAATGCGAAAGTGTTCATTATCAAACACGAAGAAAAACACTGACTATTGAATTTATCCCCTTAAATTACTATAATTTATAAAAATAAGAAAATCAACAGCTGTTGATTAATAAAATAGAGTTGAATAAAAAAGAAGCTGAAGGAAGAGCGCTTCCGACGGCCTGATTTGTATATCGCTTAAATACATGCCCGCAAACGCGGGCAGATGGGAGCAAAAAATGGAACGGTATACCCAATTCCTGCTGAGACATAAAAAACTGATTATCGGTGTATTCGTTTTAGGAGCCCTCCTGTGTGCCGTCCTTTCCGGCCTGGTGGGGGTAAATTATGATTTCGCAGATTACCTGCCAGATAAGTCCGCCTCCACCAGGGCGCTGGAGGTGATGGAGGACGAATACAGCCAGTCCATCCCGAATATGCGCGTGCTTGTTTATGATGTTACCATTCCCCAGGCGCTGGCTGTCAAGGCACAAATTGCCGCTGTAGACGGCGTGGAGGAAATCAACTGGCTGGATGATGCCGCAGATATTTATGAGCCTCTGGAAACAGTGGAGCAAAAGATTACAGACGACTGGTACAAAGGGACGGAGAACGCCCTGTTCAGCGTTACCGTGGATGAAGCGAAGGGAGAAAGCGTAATCCCTGCGGTACGGCAGATTATCGGCGGGGAAAACTGTATGGAGGGCTCGGCAGTGACCTCCGTGCTTGCGCCTGTGAATACCTCCAGGGAGGTACAGCAGATCATGCTGCTGGCCGTTCCCATCATTTTTCTGATACTCATACTGACGACGGATTCCTGGTTTGAGCCGGTGCTGTTTATGATTACCATAGGCGTGGCTATTCTGCTGAACCGGGGAACCAATCTGATGTTCGGCACCATTTCCTTTGTGACAAACGCTGCCGGAAGTGTGCTGCAGCTGGCGGTGTCCATGGATTATTCCATCTTCCTTCTGCACCGTTTTGCTGAAAACCGGAGCGGCGGCCTGCCGGTGGAGAAGGCCATGACGGAAGCGGTACAGCAGTCCGTGGGAAGCATCCTTTCCAGCGGGCTTACCACAGTTACAGGCTTCCTGGCCCTGGTGCTCATGCGGTTTAAAATCGGGCCGGATATGGGCTGGGTGATGTCCAAGGCCATCGCCTTCAGCCTGCTGAGCGTGCTCTGTTTTCTGCCCGCCCTGGCGATTGCCACCTACCGTCTGATAGACAGCGACACAGCACCGCAGCTTGTGCCGAAGTTTTCCGATAAATTTGCCGCGGTTGTCATGAAAATATCGTTTTCCTGTGCTGGCGCTGATTGTGCTAGCTGCTTCCCGCCTTTCCTGACAGCAGAACAACGACTTTTTACGGCGGAAGCGAGGTGTACAGCACGGAGGCTACGCAGATGGGAAGGGATATGCAGGCCAACAGCATGTACGGCCCCTCCAATCCGGTGGTGCTTATGGTTCCCAAAGGGGATATGGAGAAGGAAATCTCCATGAATGAGGAACTGAAAAAGCTGGACTACGTAACCAGCGTGGTTTCCTACGTGAATTCGGTGGGTAATACAATCCCGGATTCATTCCTTCCCACAGAAACGGTATCTAAGCTGTACTCGGCCCATTACAGCCGGTTTGTCATCACGCTGGAGGCGGCGGAAAAGGATGCGGACTGGTATGAAAAAATAAATGACATCCGCAACATCAGTGAGAAATATTATGGAGATAAAATACAATATGCAGGGAATCTGGTAAGCACAGAGGATCTGAAAACAACCATTACCCAGGATAATGCAAGAGTGAACTTCCTGGCCATTGCCTTTGTTTTCCTTATTCTGCTCGTGAATTTCAAGTCCCTGACCCTGCCGGTAATCCTGACCCTGGTGATTGAATCCTCTATCTGGATTAATCTGGGAATCCCGTATTTTCAGGTGCAGACCCTGTTCTATATAGGCTATCTGATCATCAGCACGGTACAGCTGGGGGCGACCATTGACTATGCCATCCTGTTTTCCGACAGATATATGGAATTCCGCAGGGTAATGCCCGGGAAGGAAGCTGCAAGGGAAACGTTGCGTGTCTGCACGGTTTCCATACTGACCTCGGCGGCGGTGCTGACGCTGGCCGGGGTAATCCTGGGAAAGGTTTCCACCAACGGCGTTTTAAGCCAGTTAGGAATCCTGATCGGACGGGGGGCGGCTCTGTCGTTTGTGCTGGTTATTTTCGTATTGCCCACGCTGCTGATCCTGTTTGACGGCGTTATCAGGAAAACAACGCTGCACTGCAGATTTTACAGGGCTGAGCCTGAAAAGAAGGATTGAGCGGAAGGAACGAAAGAAAGTATCGCAGCTGCGCGCCGGGGGACTGCCTGCTGCGCAAAACAGCTGGAAAGAATGTGCGCCGGGCGCACAGATAGGAGTGTATATGAGAAAAAAACAGCATGGCATGGCCGTAAAAATTACAGCATATATCCTGTCGGCGGCAATGGTGCTTGGCAGCGGTATTTCTGCGTCGGCAGCGGTTCCGAATACACAGAAGGATGAAAATGTGTATGCAAATCTTAACCAGGACGGAAGCGTGGACGGTATATATGTGGTTAACGCTTACCTTCTGGATAAGGAAACGGATATTGTGGATTACGGAAAATACGATTCGGTTAAAAACCTTACCACGGATGCGGAAATTAATAAAAAAGGGGATACCATTACCACCGCAGCGCCGGAAGGAAAATTTTTCTATCAGGGGAATCTGAAGACAAAGGAGCTTCCCTGGGAGATTTCTATTCATTATTATCTGGATGGTAAGGAAATGGACGCCGATGAGCTGGCCGGACAGAACGGCTCTCTTAAAATTACCATTCACATCGGGAAAAACGATCAGGTGGAGGAAGCCTTTTTTGAGAATTACCTTCTTCAGGTGACCGTGACCATGGATATGGATAAATGTAGCCGTCTGCAGGCCGCCGGGGCAACTGTGGGCAATGTGGGAGCTTCCAAGCAGCTGGTGTACAATATTATGGCGGGACAGGAAAAAGATATTGTAATTACGGCGGATGTGCTGGATTTCACCATGGATCCCATCAGCTTTCAGGGTGTGCCCATGTCCTTTGATCTGGACAGGGATAGTCTCTCCATGGACAGCCTCACCGAGAAAACGGGGGATATCAAGGACGCAGCGGATGAATTCTCCGACGGCGCAGCCGAGCTGTATGACGGCGCGGGCGCGTTAAAAGACGGCGCTTCGGATCTGCATGACGGGGCAAACAGCCTGAAGGAGGGCATTGAAAGCTATTCCGACGGCGCCCATTCCCTGGGGGATGGCATTGATACACTGAAGGACGGAACCGATGATCTGTCCGATGGAGCCACCCAGCTGTCCGACGGAATCAGTTCCCTGAAGGAGGGCGTGGATAAGCTGGCCGGAGGCTACAGCGGCGACGAAGGCGCGGCGGCCGGGGCGAAGAAGCTGGCGGAAGGCGCGGATAAGCTGAAGAGCGGCGCAGGGCAGCTGAGTGAAGGGATCAGTACCTTTGTCGGGATGATTGGGAGCATGGGAAATACGGCGGAGCTGGACGGCCAGGCGGAAGGATTAATTGAGAGAATTATAGGAGAGGTAAAAGCTGAGGTGCCTCCTTTTTTACAGAATTATGTTGAAGAGCTGCTCAGACCCAAAAGTGATCTGAAGAGTTCATACGAACGGTTAGCGGATTTTTCTGAGCGGCTGGATACAATGATAAATTTGGTAATAGGAATGATACCGGACGATACAGCCAGTTCAGGTACAAAGACTCAGGAAGAAAAGAAAAAGGATCTTGATTCAATATCGGGAAACGGCATACCGGAAGAGGAAGAAACAGAAACCCAGGAAGAGACTGAGGGGGTAACGGAAGAAACTCAGGAGGAAACAGTTTCGGAAGAAGAATCGGGAACCGGAGAAGCCGATTCTGAGGAAGATGGAACGGAAGAATCCAAATCAGAAGAATCCAAAACAGAAGATTCTAAAACAGAAGAATCAAGGACAGAGGAATCCAAAGTGGAAGAGGCTCAAACCGGAGAAGCAGAAGGCTTATCTAAGCAGATAGAGGATAAACAAACTTCGGGGAAAACAGCGGCGGAACAGCCGGAAGCAGCAAAAACGCAAGAAGAGAACAATAATCAAAAACATATACAGACAGAACCGAAATCAAAAAAGATTCAGGAAACCATAAAAAACAATGAAGAACAGACGGCGGAAGAAATTACGGATACATCATTTGCCGTAAGAAAAAGTGCATATTCTTTGGTAACGCTTAACTATACGAAAGCACGTTCCCTACAGGAGCCGCATTATGAAGGAAGAGCGATGCAGGCAGCGTCAATTCCGGGATTCGGTATTTCTGATATTAAGAAAATGCTTCCTCAAATATTAGAGGCAAAATCGTATGTGGATAATCTACTGGGCGCATACAAGGTAATGAACTCTCTAAAGAAAACGCTCAATAACCAGGCAACCAAAGAACAACTGGGCCAGCTTACCGCAGGCTCCTCCGCTCTGGCGGACGGCGTGGCTGCCCTGGCAGACGGCGCCAAGGCTCTTTCTGATGGCATCGGCCAGCTCGCGGACGGCACCAGCCAGCTGCAGTCGGGAGTGACCGAATTGAATGATGGCGGAAAAGAGCTTGCGGATGGTACCAGGGATCTGGCGGATGGCGTATCCGGCCTGGCGGACGGTGCAAAGGAGCTGACCGATGCTGCCGATGATCTGAAAGACGGGACCAGCCAGCTTGCGGACGGTACAAGAGATTTTCTCACCGGCACGCAGGATCTGGCGGATGGTGTAAAGGAGCTGAAGGAAGGGACGGATGAGTTCAAGGATAAAACCTCAGATATTGATACACAGATTGATGATGAAATAGACAAAGTGGTGAATGATTTTGCAGGAAGCGATTTTACGCCATTGTCCTTTGTTTCCGATAAAAATACGAAGATCGGCCTGGTACAGTTCGTGATGAAAACAGAAGGCATCAAACTGCCTGAGAAAGAGAAAGCAGAGACTGTAGAAGAGCCGCTTACCTTCTGGCAGAGGCTGGTGAAGCTGTTTAAAAAGTAATGAAAAGACGAGGAAGAGTTTGATAAGTTTTCCGTGAAAAGTGCTCGTTCCGGAAATGAATTCATTCGTATGGCTTTGCGTTATGCACTGGAGCATTTGGAATTTGTACCGGAAGGTGATGAAGCGTAAAAAAGAATTATCAGGATTGCTGGAAAAGAACGGGGCGGCGCATCATGCGCCGCCCCATTCAGAGTTTCCTTTTCATCAAACCGTGTTTATTGCAGTAAAGATACAGGATCCCATGTCCCCTCAGCCGGAAGCGTCCTTCCGCATTCTGTTCCGGATACAGCTTCAGAAGCTCCAGCTTATTTGAAGTCACCCAGGCCAGGAAGGAGATGTGATGTGCTTTTGACATCTCATGCGCAACGGTAACAAAGGACTCATCCTCCACCTGTTCGATTAAGAAACTGTGCGCATCGTCCGTTTCCTCCGCCTCTTGTGCAGGCAGTGTAATGCCGCAGCAGCTTACCACGCATTTTCCCAGCGTATGAATGACATTGCCGCAAACGGGACATACATAAAAAACACTGCGAAGCATATTCCCCATTTTGTTCTGATTGGTCACATAATCCCCGCTCAATAGCTCTGCGACAGAAATATCCAGCGCTGCAGCCAGAGGCTCCAGGAGGCTGATATCGGGATAGCCTTTGCCTGTTTCCCATTTTGAGATGGTTTTGTCACTGACACCCAGAGTCTGCGCAAGACTTTTCTGGGTGATTTTTTTCTTTTCCCGGAGTTCACGGATTGCATTTCCGGTAATATAATGATCCATTTTTTTATCCTTTCAGCTGTACTTTACAGCGCAATATATTTTGGAAGTACCAGCTTCCCTGTAAATCAAGGATAATGGATGACAGGATGGAATGCAACCTACGCTTCGTAGAGAATATATCAGAAAACAAACACTATTACTGTTTACGGCTGGCTACAGGCTCTCCGGCACTGCATTCAGGATAAACGCAACAGCCCAGGTACTTGCTCGGCTGATCCCTGACACGCCTTTTATCTGCACTCTATAAGAAATGCATTTGAACTGTTACAAAAAAACAACAGTGCTGACAAATAAAACAACAAAAAAACACGGCTGAATATGCGGTATTTATTGACATTTTCCCTGGAAAGAACTATACTGAATCTGGAAAACCACAAAAATAAGGCGAAATATATGCCGAAAACAACATAAAACAACGATACACAGTAGATACAGTGCCTTTCGGAGCAGGAACCTCCTATATGTACAGCATGTACAGCCCCTGCCCCGGAAGAGAAATATGGAGGGAAAGCAGGGATGAGCAGTAAATTCAACAACAATCCTACAGCCAAGTCGGAACGCATTACCAGACTGGTTGAAAATCTGTACCGCAACATGCCGGAAATCGAACCGGCCAGGGCGGTGCTGCTGACGGAAAGCTACAAGGAAACGGAAGGGGAGCCGATTATTATGCGCAGGGCCAAAGCCTTTGCGCACATTCTGGCCAATATCCCCATTACCATAAGGGATGAGGAGCTGATCGTGGGAAGCTCCACGCTGGCGCCCAGGGGCTGCCAGACCTTTCCCGAATTTTCCTATGAATGGCTGGAAGCGGAATTCGACACAATAGAAAAAAGAAGCGCCGATCCCTTCTACATTTCAGAAGAAACGAAGAAGCAGCTGGCAGAGGTACATAAATACTGGAAGGGAAAAACCACCAGCGAACTGGCGCTTTCCTATATGGCGCCCGAAGCCGCCAGGGCGATTGAACATAATATTTTTACGCCGGGCAACTATTTTTATAATGGCGTGGGACATGTTACCGTGCAGTATGATAAGGTGCTGGAAATCGGTCTGGAAGGCATTATCAGGGAAGCGGCCGCCGAACTGGCAGGCTGCAGCGTGGGAGACGGAGATTATGCCAGAAGGCACTGCTTCCTGGAGGCTGTGATCATGAGCTGTGCAGCCGTAATCGGTTACGCGGGCCGCTATGCGGCTCTTGCCGCGAAAGAGGCGCAGGAGTGTACAGATGCGGAAAGAAAGCAGGAGCTTTTACAGATAGCATCTAATTGTGAAAGGGTTCCCGCAAAGGGAGCGCGCAGCTTCCAGGAAGCCTGCCAGAGCTTCTGGTTCATCCAGCAGCTTTTACAGATGGAATCCAGCGGACACTCCATTTCTCCGGGACGCTTTGACCAGTATATGTATCCTTATTATAAAAAGGATTTGGACGAAGGCAGGATTACCAGGGATCAGGCTCAGGAACTGGTTGACTGCATCTGGGTGAAGCTGAATGACCTGAATAAGGCCAGAGATGCGGCCAGCGCAGAAGGCTTTGCGGGCTACAGCCTGTTCCAGAATCTGATTGTGGGAGGCCAGGATGAAGACGGCCGGGATGTGACCAACGATCTTTCCTTCCTGTGCATCTGGGCATCCGCCCATGTGTTCCTTCCCCAGCCGTCCCTGTCCGTCAGGGTTTGGAACTGCACGCCCCATGAGCTTCTTGTGGAGGCAGCCAGGCTGACAAGAACCGGAATCGGGCTTCCGGCCTACTATAATGATGAAGTGATCATCCCTTCCCTTATGAACCGGGGACTGACGCTGGAGGATGCCAGGACCTACAACATCATCGGCTGTGTGGAACCGCAGAAGGCGGGAAAAACAAGGCTGGCATGATGCGGCGTTCTTTAACATGTGCCGTCCGCTGGAGCTTGTTTTCTCCAACGGCAGGGACAAGGGAGAGCAGGTTGGCCTGCAGACCGGGGCCGTGGAGGATATGACCACCTTCGACCAGTTCTTTGACGCCTATAAGAAACAGATGGAGTACTGCATCAGCCTGCTGGTAAACGCGGACAATGCCATTGATACAGCCCATGCGGACCGCTGTCCGCTGCCGTTCCTTTCCAGCATGGTGGACGACTGCCTGAAGCGTGGAAAAACAGTACAGGAGGGCGGCGCTGTTTACAATTTCACAGGCCCCCAGGGCTTTGGGATTGCCAATGTGGCGGACTCCCTGTTTGCCATAAGAAAGCTGGTATTTGAAGAAAATAAGGTGACGCTTGCGGAATACAAGAGAGCGCTTGCCCTGAATTTTGGAAAGGGCTTTGACTCCATCACCGTTTCGGAGATGACCGGTGAAATTATCAAAGAGCTGCAGAAAGCGGGACAGAAGCCCAGCGAGGCTCAGGTTGCAGGCATTGTGAAGGGCATCGTGGACACTCAGCTTTCCGACAAAGACAGACAGCTGTGCGAAAAACTGTATGATATGATCGAAGAGGTTCCCAAATTCGGCAATGATCTGGAAGAGGTGGACTTGTTTGCCAGGGAAGTGGCTTATACCTACACCAGACCTTTACAGAATTACCGCAACCCCAGAGGCGGCACCTTCCAGGCGGGTCTGTATCCTGTATCCGCCAATGTGCCTCTGGGAGCGCAGACCGGCGCTACGCCCGACGGACGTCTGGCCCATACCCCGGTGGCGGATGGTGTTTCCCCAACCGCGGGCAAGGATGTGAACGGGCCGACGGCTACGGCCAATTCCGTTTCCAAGCTAGATCACGGCATTGCCTCCAACGGAACGCTCCTTAACCAGAAATTCCACCCCTCCGCCCTCAGCGGTGATGAAGGACTGAATAATTTCGTGGCTCTCATCCGTTCCTATTTTGACCAGAAGGGCAGCCATATGCAGTTCAATGTGGTGGATAAAAATACCCTGATTGACGCACAGAAGCACCCGGAGAATTACAAGCATCTGGTCGTGCGTGTGGCGGGCTACAGCGCCCTGTTTACCACGCTGTCACGCTCCCTTCAGGATGATATTATCCGCAGGACGGAGCAGGGCTTCTGAGAAAAGAAGAAAAGAGGAATAAACGATGGACTACCTGGACACAACAGGCCGGATTTTTGACATACAAAGATATTCCATCCATGACGGCAGGGGAATCCGCACCATTGTATTTTTAAAAGGCTGTGTACTGCGGTGCCGGTGGTGTTGCAATCCGGAATCCCAGGAATATGCGGTGCAGACCATGATGGTACAGGGTAAACCGAAAATCATTGGCGAAGATGTAACTGTCCGTCAGGTCATGGAAACCGTGGTAAAGGACCGGCCGTACTACAGACGTTCCGGCGGCGGCCTCACGCTTTCCGGCGGAGAAAGCCTCTGCCAGGCGGAATTTGCAGCGGCGCTGCTTCGGGCGGCCAAGGAAGAGGGAATCAACACAGCGATGGAAAGCATGGCCTGTGCTCCCATGGAAACCATAGAAAAGCTTTTGCCCTGGCTGGATCAGTATCTGATGGATATCAAGCATATCAACAGTGCAAAGCATAAGGAGTTTACCGGCAAGGGGAACGAACTGATGCTGGAAAACGCCAGGAAGGTGGCGCAGAGCGGCAAAACAGAGCTGATTATCCGCGTCCCCGTAATTCCCACCTTTAATGATACGGAGAGGGAAATTGAGGAAATCGCCCGGTTTTCAGATGCGCTTCCCGGCGTGAAGCGCATCCATCTCCTGCCTTACCACAGGTTGGGACAGGATAAATATGACGGACTGAACCGGGAATATCTCATGAAGGATATCTTGCCTCCCACCAATGAGCATATGGCGCAGCTGAAACGCACGGTGGAGCGCGTAAGCAGCCTGGAATGCCATATCGGCGGATGACGGAAGGAAAAATGGAGGCACGCAGCACATGAATTTTCAACAATATGATTCTGAAAAAAAACAGAGAATCGTGCAGGAGCTGGTTCCGGGAAAACAGATAACGCTGGCCCATATCATTGCCAATCCTGACGGTGAGCTGTACGAAAAGCTGGGACTGGACCCGAAGGTGGAGCTGAACCGGGCGGCCATCGGCATCATGACGGTAACCCCTGCGGAGACAGCGATTATCATGGCGGACATTGCCATCAAATCTTCCGGCGTGGATCTGGGCTTTGTGGACCGCTTCAGCGGCTCCCTCATTGTGACCGGCACAGTTTCCCAGGTGGAGGCATCCACCACGGCGATTCTGGAATATACGGAGAATAAGCTGGGCTATGAGGTCTGCAGCATAACAAGAACATGAAAAAAATAATACTTATCGGCAGGAGCGGCGCGGGAAAGACAACGCTGACACAGGCGCTGAAGGGCGAAGAAATCAAATATCATAAAACGCAGTATGTGAATTATTTTGAATGCATCATAGATACGCCCGGAGAATATGCCCAGACCCATGAGCTGGGTTACGCGCTGGCGCTCTATTCCTATGAAGCGGATGTGGTGGGACTTCTTCTGGCGGCCACGGAGCCCTATTCCCTGTATCCGCCCAACATAACCTGCATGGTGAACCGGGAAGTGGTGGGAATTGTAACCCAGATCAATGACCCGAAGGCGAACCCGGAGCGATCGGCCAGATGGCTGCGGCTGTCCGGCTGTAAAAAGATTTTTTTCGTGGATTCCAAGGCCGGAACCGGAGTTTCGGATATCCTGGATTATCTGAATGAGGAACAGACAGAAGAAATACATACAAACAACAAAAACAACAGCTGAAAAACCCATAAAAACAAATAAAAACCACAGGTAAAATGTTGACATGTGTTGTATTTAGGACTATAATGAACACGAGCTAACAAAGCGGACAGTCAGCATGTATGAAAAATGGAAAAGCAGGGCTTTTCCATACAAAATCCGCACAAAGTGCGAACATATTTTTTTACGCCGCGGGAAGGCGGCAGAATGGAGGAAACAATGCAGAACGAGTACGAACTTAAGAAATTGATGTGCGACATCGGAAAGAGAATTTATGACCGTAATATGGTGGCTGCCAATGACGGCAATATTTCAGTAAAGCTGAACGACAATGAATTCCTTTGCACACCCACAGGTGTTTCCAAGGGCTTTATGACACCCGATTTTATCTGCAAGGTTGACGCGCAGGGCAATGTAATCCAGGCAAACAAGGGCTTCCGTCCTTCTTCCGAAATCAAGATGCATATGCGTGTTTACCAGAAGCGTCCCGATGTGGGAGCAGTAGTACATGCCCATCCTACATTTGCAACCTCCTTTGCTATTGCAGGCATCCCGCTGACACAGCCCATCATGCCCGAAGCCGTTATCGCCCTGGGATGTGTTCCGATTGCTGAGTACGGTACGCCTTCCACGATGGAAATTCCTGATAATGTGGAGAAATATCTTCCTTACTACGATGCGGTTCTGCTGGAAAGCCACGGCGCCCTTACCTGGAGCACGGACCTGACCGCAGCCTATATGAAGATGGAATCCGTTGAATTCTATGCAGAGCTTCTCTATAAGTCCAAAATGCTGGGCGGCCCGAAGGAATTCGATAAGAATACCATTGAGAAGCTGTATGAAATCAGAAGAAAAATGGGACTTCCCGGAAAGCATCCGGCTGACCTGTGCCAGAACAAGGGCAAGAAGAACTGCCACAACTGCGGCAACGGCTGCGGTTCCGTATCCTCACCCGCGCCTGCTTCCAACGAAGTGAGCGAAGAAATGGTTGCTGAAATCGTGAAAAAGGTTATGGAGCAAATGAAATAATGGATGAAAATCTGATTGCAAGAACTGTCCGCAGGGTCCTTTCGGAAACCGGCAGCACGGCGCACATGTCGCTGAAGCTGGCGGAAGCGCTGGCGGCAAAGGTGGAGGAAAGAGCGGAAAGCCTTGGGATGCGCGTGGTTACGGCCATCGCCGACGAGGCCGGCCATCCGAAGCTTGTGCGCAGCATGGACGGGGCCTACATAGGAAGTCTGGATGTGGCTGTGAATAAAGCCTATACAAGCATAGCGTTCCAGATGTCCACAGCGGCGCTGGGAGAACTCAGCCAGCCGGGTGCCCCGCTTTATGGCATCCAGCATACCAACGGCGGCAGGATTGTGATTTTCGGCGGCGGAGAACCGCTTATGGTAAATGGTAAGATCATAGGAGCTCTGGGTGTCAGCGGCGGAACCGCCGAACAGGACACGGCCCTTGCGGCTTACGGAGCATCCATGTTAAAGGAGGTAATCTCGTGCCTGTAAATGAAAGTATGGTACAGGATATTGTGAAGGAAGTAGTTGCCAGGATGCAGCTCTCCGGAACGGCCCAGTCAGCGCAGCACGGTGTGTTCAATGATATGAACCAGGCCATCGAAGCTGCCAAAGAGGCGGAAAAAACAGTCCGCCGCATGACCATGGACCAGCGGGAACAGATCGTTTCCAATATCCGTAAGAAAACCCACGAAGCCGCGGAAATCCTTGCCCGTATGGGCGTGGAGGAAACCGGTATGGGCAATGTGGGCGATAAGATTCTGAAACATCATCTTCTGGCAGACAAAACGCCTGGTACGGAAGATATTACAACAACAGCCTGGTCGGGAGACAGAGGGCTTACCCTGATTGAAATGGGCCCCTTCGGCGTAATCGGCGCCATCACTCCCTGCACCAACCCCAGTGAAACCGTCCTGTGCAACAGCATAGGAATGATAGCCGCAGGGAATACGGTGGTATTCAACCCCCATCCCCAGGCCATCAGGACCTCCATTTTTGCCATCAATCTGGTAAATGAAGCTTCCCTGGAAGCTGGCGGTCCGGATAATGTGGCATGTACCGTGTTCAAGCCCACACTGGAAACCAGCAATATCATGATGAAGCATAAGGATATCCCGCTGATTGCCGCAACAGGCGGTCCCGGCGTGGTTACCGCAGTCCTTTCCTCAGGTAAAAGGGGAATCGGCGCAGGCGCAGGAAACCCTCCCGCGCTGGTGGACGAAACAGCCGATATCAGAAAAGCGGCGGCGGACATCGTGAACGGCTGTACCTTTGACAATAACCTTCCCTGCATTGCAGAAAAGGAAATCGTTGCTGTGGACAGCATCGCTGATGAGCTGATGAATTACATGATCAGCGAGCAGGGCTGCTATCTGATTTCCAAAGAGGAGCAGGATAAGCTGACGGCCACCGTCCTCACACCCAAGGGACTGAACCGCAAGTGCGTGGGCAGAGATGCCAGAACCCTTCTTTCCATGATTGGGATACAGGCGCCGGAGAACATCCGCTGCATCGTATTCGAAGGGGAAAAGGAGCATCCGCTGATTTCAGAGGAGCTGATGATGCCAATTCTGGGCCTGGTAAGGGCAAAGGATTTTGACGACGCTGTGGAGAAGGCTGTATGGCTGGAGCACGGCAACAGACATTCCGCCCATATCCATTCCAAGAACATAGACAACATCACCAAATATGCCAGAGCGATCGATACGGCTATTCTGGTTAAGAACGCACCTTCTTATGCGGCGCTGGGCTTCGGCGGCGAAGGCTTCTGTACCTTTACCATCGCCAGCAGGACCGGGGAAGGACTTACCAGCACAAGCACCTTCACCAAGAGAAGAAGATGTGTAATGTCAGACAGCCTGTGCATACGATAGGAATCGTACGATAGAAGCCGTAGGATTGAAAATCGTATACGACAGGGCAGAAAGGGAAGGAAAAATGGACGTTAATGCAACGAATATAGAAGAAATCGTAAGACAGGTCCTCAACAGCATGGAAGGCAGACAGCCTGCGGCAAACAGCGGCGCAGGAAGCGCTCCTGCGGGAGCAATCCCGAAGACGGCGCATGTGGCCATGCTGACAAGCCTGGAGCATTACGATGTGAAGGAATTCCCCATCCCCGAAGTGGGAGACGACGATATTCTTGTAAAAGTGGAAGGCTGCGGTATCTGCGGAACCGACGCACACGAATTCAAGAAGGATCCCTTCGGACTGATTCCCGTGGCTTTGGGCCATGAAGGAACCGGCGAAATTGTCAAAATGGGAAAGAACGTTAAAAAAGACAGCGCAGGAAAAGACCTAAAGATAGGCGACAAGGTCGTAACCTGTATGATTTTCAAGGATAACCCGGATATCACCATGTATGACCTGAACAGACAGAACGTGGGCGGCGCCGATGTATACGGCCTGCTTCCGGACGATGATATCCATTTAAACGGCTGGTTTTCAGATTACCTGTTTATCCGCGGAGGCTCAACCGTGTTCAATGTAAGCGATCTGGATCTGTATTCCAGAATCCTCATTGAGCCCTGCGCCGTTCTCATCCACGCGGTGGAAAGAGCGAAATCCACAGGAATCCTCCGTTTTAACAGCAGAGTGGTAGTGCAGGGCTGCGGACCCATCGGCCTGATCTGCATCGCTATCCTGCGTACGATGGGAATCAACCACATTGTAGCTGTGGACGGAGAGGAAAAACGTCTGGAATTCGCAAAGGAAATGGGCGCATCCGATACGGTTAACTTCAAGGACCATAAGGGAATCGAAGCCCTTGCAGGCGCTGTGGAAGCCAAATTTGACGGACATCTGGCGGATTTTGCCTTCCAGTGTACCGGTTCTCCCATGGCACGCCAATATTTATAAATTCATCCGCAACGGCGGCGGACTGTGCGAGCTTGGATTTTTCATTAACGGCGGCGATGCCACCATCAACCCGCACTTTGATATCTGCTCCAAGGAAATCACCATCGTAGGCTCCTGGGTATATACCCTGCGCGATTATGCCACCACCTTTGAGTTCTTAAAGAGCGCAAAGAAGGCGGGCATCCCCATCGAGAAGCTGATTACCCATACCTTCCCGCTGGAGGAAATCAACGAAGCGCACAGGACTAACCTGGCGATGAGCGGCCTGAAGATAGCAATCATCAACAAGTAACGACAGGTAGGAGGCGAAGCCCATGGGGGAAGCCGTAGGAATTTTGGAAGTATTTGGTCTGGTATGTGCCTTTATGGCGGCGGATGCCGGATGTAAGGCAGGCAATGTGTGGCTGGAGCCTTTTGATAAGAACAAGCCGGCCAACGCCGACAGCCTTCCGGTGCCTCTTCTGGTTACCATCAAATTCAGGGGAAGCGTTTCCGATGTGGAAGCGGCGATGGAAGCGGGAGAACGCGTGGCCCGCAGCCTTACGGGAGTGGTGCAGAAGCACATCATCCCCAGGCCCACGGAGGATACGGAAAAAATGCTCAAGCTTTGCGCATTTGACAAGTCATAACCGGATTCAGTACAATAGACAATGAAGACTCAGGTAACTGTGAGAGGACAGAACAGTTACAAACTTTGAACAATTATTCAGTATAAGCGGAGGAAATTAAAAATGGCACAGGAAGCATTGGGAATGGTAGAAACAAGAGGTCTTACCGCAGCGATTGAAGCAGCGGATGCAATGACCAAATCTGCGGAAGTAAGACTTGTGGGAACAGAGAAAATCGGTTCCGGTCTGGTAACCGTTATGGTACGCGGCGATGTAGGAGCTGTAAAGGCTGCCGTGGAAAGCGGAACTGCAGCGGCAAGCAAGCTGGGCGAGCTGGTAGCGGCTCATGTAATCCCCAGGCCTCATACCGACGTGGAAAAAATTCTGCCTTCCATTTAACAATTAGGAGAGAATGTTCATGGGGAAATCATATGGCCTGATAGAAATAACAGGAGTGGTAGCGGCGATGGACGCCCTTGACATCATGTGCAAGGCCGCGGACGTAACCCTGTCAACCTGGGAGAGAAAACTGGGCGGAAGACTTGTAACCATCATAGTGGAAGGCGAAGTGGCGGCGGTTACGGCCGCTGTGGAGGCAGCCAGGACACAGGCGTTAAAGCCTCTGGCAGCTTTCGGTGTGATTGCCAACCCCCATGAAGAGATCGTCGGACTGGTGGAGCGCAGTATTGGATGAAAGCTATCTCCAGGAGGTTTAAAGCCTGGTTTAATGCCGCATCGGGCGGCATTGCCGTGTAAGCGGCAGCAAGGAGGAAGTCATGCCGGACAGCAATAAAGATAAGACAACACAATCCGAAACAGTCTCTGGCGGCGCTATCAAAACGGCCCGCAGGACAGCAGCAAAAACAGCACAGAAACCCGAAAAGGCACAGGTTAAAGAAGAGCCTGCAGTGAAAAAGGAGGAAAAAAGAATGTCACAGGAAGCATTGGGAATGGTGGAAACAAGAGGACTTGTTGCAGCAATTGAAGCAGCGGATGCAATGTGCAAAGCGGCTAACGTAGCGCTGGTAGGCACAGAGAAGATCGGTTCCGGACTGGTAACCGTTATGGTGCGCGGCGATGTAGGAGCCGTGAAGTCCGCAGTGGAAGCAGGCGCAAGCAGCGCAGGCAGACTGGGCGAATTAGTGGCTACCCATGTAATCCCCAGACCTCACACCGACGTTGAGATGATTCTGCCCAAGGTGAAATAAGATAGCGGTTCAGCCAACTGAGCTGCTGTAAACTAATTTTACCTGAAAGGCAGGAAATCAGTCCGGACAGGATTCACTGTCCGGCCCGGTTTCCGGATTACGAAGAAAAGTGGGTGTGGCTGTGGAGACGAATCAAATTGAACTGATTACCAGAATGGTAATGGAAGCCATGGAAAAGAAAGAAAATGCCGGAAACGGCTATATGGTTCCCGTGGGCGTATCCGCCAGACATATACATCTTACCCAGGAGCATGTGGAAGCGCTCTTCGGTCCCGGATATCATCTGACCAAAAAAAAGGATTTGATGGGCGGCCAGTTTGCGGCAAACGAACAGGTTACCATAGTGGGCCTGAAGCTGCGGGCGATAGAGAACGTAAGGGTCCTGGGTCCGGTCAGGAAAGCCTCCCAGGTGGAGATTTCCGCGACAGATGCGATGAAGCTGGGCATTAAGGCTCCTCTGCGGGAGTCCGGAGATGTGGCGGGAAGCGCGGCGATTGCAGTCGTAGGCCCCAAAGGCGCCGTATATCTGGATGAAGGATGCATTGTTGCAAAGAGGCACATACATATGTCTCCCCGCGATGCACAGGCTGCCGGAGTAAAGGACGGCGACTATGTTTCCGTGAAAGCGGATAACGAAAGAGGAACTGTTTTTGACCATGTGAAGATCCGCGTGGATGACAGCTTCACGCTGGAAATGCATATTGACACGGATGAAGCCAACGCGAGTAAAATCGCTACCGGGGACACTGTGAAAATTATCTGAAGGTTCTCCCGGTATTCTTTCTTATTAAAAAGGATACCGGGAACTATGGAATAAGGGGAGCGCTATGATAGTAGGAAAGGTAACAGGAAGCATAGTTTCCACACGCAAAAGTGAGAAACTGATAGGCAATAAATTCATGATCGTTGAGCCCCTGGAATCCATGAAAAGTCATGCGGACCGACTGGTGGCTATTGATAATATCGGCGCGGGAATCGGCGAATATGTACTGGTAGCCCAGGGCAGCGCCGCAAGAATCGGCTGTGATATGCAGGACGCTCCTGTGGATGCGGCCATTGTTGGAATCATAGACGACGCAAGCCGGTTGGAATAAGTGGGGCAGGCTATGGATAGTAAGGAACTGAGCAAAATCATAAAGGATAACGGCATTGTCGGTGCAGGCGGCGCCGGCTTTCCGACTTATATGAAGATTGACGAAAGAGCGCAGACGATTCTGCTTAACTGCGCGGAATGTGAACCGCTGCTGAAGCTGCACAGACAGCTTTTGCAAAGGCATGCGGAAGAAATCCTGGAGACGTTCCAGCTGGTGGCTGACACCGTGGGCGCCGAAAGGGCGATTGTCGGAATTAAAGAAGAATATAAAGACACTGTGGCGGCCTTAAAGGAATGTATCCATAAATTTCCCAAGGTATCCCTTCATCTTCTGGACAGTGTATATCCCATGGGAGATGAAGTGGTGCTGATTTATGAGGCGACGGGAAAGGTGGTCAGGCCCGGTGGACTTCCCATAGAAGAAGGCATTGCTGTCTTCAATGTAGAGACCATGTATAATATCCACAAGGCGCTGGTGAAAAAAGAACCGGTTGCCGATAAGCTGGTAACCATTGTGGGAGAGGTGGCGTCTCCTGTCACCATCAGAGTCCCTCTGGGGACCTCTTTGGAAAAATGTGTGGATTTTGCAGGAGGGGCTGTAATAAAGAACCCTGTATTCCTGGTAGGAGGCCCTATGATGGGCAATATCAGGGAGGCGGCTTTTCCGGTCACCAAAACCACCAATGCGGTGCTTGTGCTGTCTGAGGAGCATCCGTTGATCCAGAAGAAAAAACTGAATCCGGCCATTGGGCTGAAACGTGCGGCCTCTGCCTGCTGTCAGTGCCAGATGTGTACGGATTTATGCCCCAGGCATGCGCTGGGACACCCGATAGAGCCGCATAAATTCATGCGCGCTGCAGCGAACCGGGATTTCCGGGACGCTAATCCCTTTGTCAATACATACTTCTGCAGCTCCTGCGGGTTATGCGAACTGTATTCCTGCCCACAGGGCCTGTCGCCCAGAAGCCTTATGGCAGAATACAAGGCGGGGCTCAGAAATGCCGGAGTAAAGCCTCCGGCAGGCGTAATCCCCGCTCCCGTAAAGGAGTCCAGGGAATACCGCAAGGCGCCGGAGGAGAGGCTGGAGGCAAGGCTTGGACTTTCCGCCTATGACAGGGAAGCGCCCATTGATGATGAAGTGAAAAAGGTAAATACCGTTACGATTCTGCTCAGCCAGCACATCGGCGCCCCGGCCCGTCCGGTGGTTTCCGAGGGGGATATGGTAGCCAGAGGACAGATGATTGCATCCGCTGCGGACGGCCTGAGCGTACCCATTCATGCATCCATCAGCGGAAAAGTAATGAAAGCAGACAAAAATATGGTGGTTCTGGCGGCGGTTTAGACGTGCAGATGAGAGGTAGAAATAGATGAGCAAGGCAATAGGCATGATTGAATTTAAAACGGTTTCAGCAGGCATTACCGCTGCGGACGCGATGGTAAAGACCGCGGATGTGGAGCTGCTGGAGGCACAGACGGTCTGTCCCGGAAAATACATTGCTTTAATTACCGGTTCCCTGAGCGCGGTGAACGCAGCTGTTGAGGCGGCAAAAAAGACACGGCAGGAGGAGCTGATTGATAGCTTTGTCTTGGGGAATCCTCATGAAAGTATTTTTCCGGCCATCTACGGAACGACCCAGATAGAAAAGGTAAACGCCTTCGGCATTCTGGAAACCTATGATGCGGCATCCATAATCGTTGCTGCGGATGTGGCTGCCAAAACCGCAATTGTTGATCTGATCGAACTGCGGATCGCCAAGGGAATGTGCGGAAAATCCTATCTGATTCTCACCGGGGAGGTAGCGGCAGTGGAATCTGCAATTGAGAAGGCAAAACAATCTGTTGCAGGTAATGGAATGTATCTGGATTCCTCTGTGATTGCCCATCCGGATGAACAGATCTGCCGATCCATACTATAAAGAAAGGCTGGGTTTTTGGGGTTATGTTAGCGGTAGAGAGAAGAAATCTGATTCTTGAAAAGCTTCAGGAGGATAAGAAGGTTATTGTCAGCGAACTGAGTCAGGAGTTCCAGGTATCGGAGGAAACCATACGCCGGGATCTGGATAAGCTGGATAAGGACGGCCTTGCCGTTAAAAGCTACGGCGGAGCGGTGCTCAACGAAAACACGAGTCTGGATATGCCCTTTAATATCCGGAAGAAAAACAATCCGGCGGGAAAACAGAAAATAGCCAAAATCGTGGAAACCTTGATAGAAGACGGAGATCATATCATCCTTGATCCCAGTACAACGGCGGTATTCATTGCCAAGGCGCTCAAGGCCAAGGAACGTCTTACCGTGATCACCAATTCCATAGAGGTTATCCTGGAACTGTCCGATGTTTCGGACTGGAATATCATCTCCTCCGGCGGAAGCCTGAAGGAAGGGTATCTGGCCCTGGTAGGCCCCCGCGCCATTGAAGGATTGGGTGCCTTCAACGTGGAGAAGGTGGTGCTTTCCTGTAAGGGGCTGGACATGGAAAAAGGAATTACCGATGGTAATGAACTTTTTTCCCAGGCAAAGCAGACCATGCTCAAATCCGCGAAGCAGTGTATTCTTGCGGTGGATCACACCAAGTTCGGAAGAGTTGCTTTTTCCAAAATCTGTGACATCAACCACGTTCAGGTGGTAGTCACCGATGAAAAGCCCTCCGATGTGTGGCTGGAAACCTTTGAACGTTCCGGCATTACCTGCCTGTATCCTGAGAATTGACGGCTTCATGGGCAAGGCGGTAGGCGCGCGGCGTCATGCCGAACTGCTCCCGGAAAATCCGATGAAAATAACTTGTGTTGTCATATCCCACAGACGCAATAATTTCCTCCACGGGAAGTGTTGTTGTGGTAAGCAGAAAGGCTGACTGGTTCAGCCTTTTTGTCTGCAGTAAATTCTTAAAGGTCTTTCCTGTCATCCGGCGGATCAGCCGGCTCAGATAATAGGCAGGTTCACAAAGACGGACGGACAGCTCCTCCAGCGCAGCCGTCTTATAATTTTCCTCGATATATTTCATGGCCGTAAATACTATATTCTGCTCATGCTGCCCGGGATCATCCTGGTTGATCTTGTCCGTATGGTTCAAAAGCTGCAGGAAAAGAAGCCCCATGGTCGTCTGATTGATATTCCTCCGGTTAGGCTGCCTGTTCACCAAAGACCAGATAAGATTTTCCACCAGGTTCTGAATGGGCAGCACCTCGCTCACATGGAAATGCAGGTAATCGGTAAAGCTGCGATCCTTTTTCAGGGAACCCACCAGAAATTCCCGCAGCTCGCTGCGCTCATCCATCATGAGAAAAGCCCGGTCAAAAAACTCAGGCAGAACAATGAAATTCACTGCAATATCGTTCTCCCCCGCCGGAAGAATCTCCTGCGCGGCATTCTGGTTCAGGAACAGCAAATCCCCCGTATCCAATACGACACGCGTCGATTCATTAATAATATGGGTTGTCGTCCCGCTGCACATGTAAATAATTTCGATATAATTATGACGGTGCTTCGGAAAACGCACAAACCGCGTATGCGGCCTGATATCGATCAGCTTCCCCGCATCCAGCATCTGCCTGCTGTCCACAATAAAATCATCGTCCGCGGTGTAAATGCTCTTCTCCACCCGGGCCTCCCCGTCCAATATCTTCCTTTCCTCCGGCGAAATCACCCTCAGCTTATCAAGCAGCTCCTGATTCATCTGTTTCCCCTTCCGGTCCCGTCCCGGACCGCCTGTTTTCTCTTAAAAGCCTGTCCCTGCGCCTGCTGCAGCATATCCGCTTTGCGGTTATTGGCATCCGGCGGAGTTTTCCCCCGGATTTTGGCGGTAAACGCAGAAACCGGGATGCACATATGGAAAGTCAGTCGCATCGACTTTCCATGGTATAATGTCAGCTATGCTGACATTATACCATTTCCGCCATCTTGCCGTCAAAAGGGATATATCTCATGTGATTGGTGGGTAACTGTGAAGAGGCTGAACAGTCACATTAGTGGAGTACACCTGCAGTTATTTTTGGAATTTCCCGGAGGAGGATCAGGCACTGATTTATGGTATTGTAGGAGGGACTCCTCAATATCTGCTGCAAATAAACGATCGCCTGAGCGTTGAGGAGAACATTAAGAATACATTTCTGAATCCCACTTCCTCAATGTTTGAGGAAGTGGAAAAATAATTGAATCTTGCCGGATGAAATCAAGGCAGAGTATATTTAAAAGCAGCAGGAGCAAAAAAGATAAAATTATTTTTTGCTCCTGTTTCTTTAAAATAGGAGTGCAAATAAGGACGGTAAATTTGCAATTGCCGTCCTAAAAAAATAAGCGCCGCAGAGGTATAATAGTAGCAGTGAAATCGGGACGAAAGAAGGTAAAATTATGGCAGAGTACTATCTTGCTGTGGATATAGGCGCCTCCAGCGGCCGCCATATCCTGGGACACCTGGAAGACGGCAGAATCGTATTGGAGGAGGTATACCGTTTTGAAAACGGCATGGAGAAAAAGGACGGCCATCTGTGCTGGAATCTTCCCCGCCTTTTCCACGAAATCAAGGAAGGCCTGAAGGCCTGCAGGGTGGCCGGGAAAATCCCAAAATCCATGGGCATTGACACCTGGGCCGTGGATTATGTCCTCCTGGACGGGGAGGACAGGATCCTGGGAAACACTTATGGCTACCGGGACGGCAGAACCAAAGGCATGGACAAAGAGGTGTATAAAATCATACCGGAGGACGCCCTGTATGCCAGGACGGGAATCCAGAAACAGATGTTCAATACCATTTACCAGCTGATGGCGGTGAAAACCCAGGAGCCGGAGAACATGGAAAAAGCGGAGTGGCTGTTGATGCTTCCTGATTATTTCCATTTTCTGCTCACGGGCAATAAGCTGTCCGAGTACACCAACGCCACCTCCACACAGCTGGTCAGCCCGGAAACAAAGCAATGGGACTATGAGCTGATTGAACGGCTGGGCTATAAGCCCTCTGTTTTCCGGCCGCTGCATATGCCGGGAACCGTGGTGGGACCTTTTTCCAAAGAGGTGGAAGAGGAAGTGGGCTTTACCTGCGAAGTGGTGATGCCTGCAACGCACGATACGGCATCCGCGGTTATTTCCGTACCCGCGCTTACCGATGACTGCCTGTACATAAGCTCCGGGACCTGGTCGCTGATGGGAATTGAAAATGACAAGGCAATCTGTTCCCCGGAAAGCAGGGAAAGAAACTTTACCAACGAAGGCGGATATGAGTACCGTTTCCGTTATCTGAAAAATATTATGGGGCTGTGGATGATCCAGTCCGTGCGCCATGAGCTGGGGGACAAATATTCCTTTGCACAGCTGTGTGATATGGCGGAGGCAGAAAGCGATTTTCCTTCCCGCGTGGATGTGAATGACGACGCTTTTCTGGCACCCGACAATATGACGGAGGCCATTAAGGCTTACTGCAGAAAGCATGGATGGAGAGAGCCGGAGACAACCGGACAGATTGCAGCCGTTATTTATCAGAGCCTGGCGGAAAGCTATGCGGAAACCGTCAGGGAAATCGAAGCGCTCACAGGGAGAACCTTCCCGGCCATCAATATTGTGGGCGGCGGATCCAATGCGGCATATCTGAACCAGCTGACTGCGGATAAATCCGGAAGATGCGTTTACGCAGGCCCGGGAGAGGCGACAGCTATCGGCAACCTGGCGGTACAGATGCTGAAGGACGGAAAATTTGAGGGACTTGCCCAGGTACGCGCCTGCATTTACGATTCCTTCGGTGTGAAAAAATATGAAGCGAGGTAAAGGTTCATACCCATCTGAACGGTTACCCAATTACATCATCAGTCGAAAACGTGTGAAACGCACGTCGTCCCATGGGACGGAAAGGAGATAATTATGAACGTAAAAGAAAGATATGAATCCGCAAAGGAAATTTATGCGGCAATTGGCGTGGACACCGACAAGGCGGTGGAAACCCTGGAAAACATTGCGATTTCCATGCACTGCTGGCAGGGCGACGATGTTACCGGCTTTGATCAGAAGGGACCTCTTACCGGAGGAATCCAGACTACCGGAAACTATCCCGGAAAGGCAAGGACACCGGAAGAACTGATGGCAGATATTGATAAGGTATTCAGCCTCGTGCCCGGAAAGCATAAACTGAACCTGCATGCAAGCTATGCTATTTTTGAAGATGGTGAATTTGCGGACAGAGACAAAATCGAGCCGAAGCATTTCAAAAAATGGGTTGATTTTGCGAAGGAAAAAGGAATCGGCCTTGATTTCAATCCCACCTTCTTCTCCCACAGCAAGGTAGTGGACGGCCTGACCCTTTCCAGCCCGATCGATGAAGTTCGTAATTTCTGGATTGAGCATGGAAAAGCCTGCATCCGCATTTCCCAGTATTTTGCAGAAGAGCTGGGAATCCCCTGCGCAATGAACATCTGGATTCCGGACGGCTATAAAGACATTCCCGCCGACAGGCTGGGGCCCAGGGCGAGATTCAAAGATTCCTGGATCAGATCCTTTCCATCCCTTACGATAAATCCAAGGTTCTGTGTGCCTGGAATCCAAGGTATTCGGCATCGGACTGGAATCCTACACTGTGGGGTCCAGCGAATTTACACGTCAATTATGCGGCAAACAACGGCATTATCAGCCTTATGGACAACGGACATTATCATCCCACAGAGATGGTATCCGATAAAATTTCCTCCATGCTCCTGTTCAATGACAAGATTGCGCTTCATGTAACAAGACCGGTACGCTGGGACAGCGACCATGTAGTTCTTTTTGATGATGAAACAAGAGAAATTGCAAAGGAAATCGTAAGAAACGACGCCATTGACCGCGTGCTTCTTGCCCTTGATTTCTTTGATGCCAGCATCAACCGTATTTCCGCGTGGACCGTTGGTATGAGAAATATGCAGAAGGCCCTTCTTTACGCCCTGGTTTCTCCCAACAAGCGTTTTAAGGAGCTGCAGGATACCAACCAGTTTACAGAACTGATGGCAATGCAGGAAGAAATGAAAACCTATCCCTTCGGTGATGTGTGGGATTACTTCTGTGAGAAGAACAATGTTCCTGTCAAGGGAGATTGGTTCAGGGAAGTAATGAAATATGAAGAAGAGGTTCTTTCCAAAAGAGCGTAGTTGCAATAACACCGGAAAACGTCAGGACAAAATTGTAATTGCCGGTCATTCTGGCCCGTCCGGACTGTTACAGATTGACGGGGAATCAGAAAAAAGGCCGGAAAAACCGGCAGGTCATAAAATTTGACAAAATAGGACAGGCATGATATGATTTCCACGTAAAGGCCGGTTAAGCCCGGCGGGAAAAAGTACATATTTTTCAGGGGAGCTTGTGGAGCAGGCTGAGAGGAAGTAATCCAACTTCGACCCTTAAACCTGATTTGGGTAATGCCAACGTAGGAAGAAGTTGCACAGCTTACATGATATGAAAGCGGAGTATACCGATCCTGGTATGCTCCGTTTTTTTAGTGAGCGTCCGCCAAAAGCCGCATTTTCTTTTGCTGCAATTCCTGTTTCCTGCATTCGCACTGCGCACAGGCCCTGAAAAGAAAGAGAAAACTGTGAAGGAAGCAAACGGTCAGGAGGAAACAGTATGAATTATGCAACACAGATGGAAGCCGCGAGAAAAGGTTTTCTCACGGAACAGATGATAGCGGTGGCGGAAAAGGAGCATATTTCCGGGAAGGAGCTGTGCAGGCTTATGGCGGAGGGCAGGATTATCATCCCCTGCAACAAAGAGCATAAGTCGATTGTGCCAAACGGTCTTGGCTCCATGCTGAAAACCAAAATCAATGTGAACCTGGGCACATCCAGAGACATGACGGATTTGGAAATGGAATATGAGAAGGTGCGAAAGGCAGTGGAAATGGGAGCGGAAGCCATTATGGACCTAAGCTCCTTCGGCGACACGAGGAAGTTCAGACGTTACCTGACGCATAACTGCCCTGCCATGATTGGAACCGTGCCGATTTATGATGCGGTGGTCTATTATCATAAGCCCCTGAAGCAGATTACCTCGGGGGAATGGATTGATATTGTGAGAATGCACGCCCGTGACGGCGTGGATTTTATGACTATCCATTGCGGGATCAACAAAGAAACCGCCCATAAGTTTAAGAAGAATAAGCGTTTGACCAATATCGTTTCCAGAGGCGGTTCCATTATTTTTGCGTGGATGGAAATGACAGAAGAAGAAAATCCTTTTTATGAGCACTATGACAAGATTCTGGATATCTGCCGGGAATATGACGTTACCCTCAGCCTGGGGGATGCCTGCCGTCCGGGATGTCTTGCCGACGCTACCGACGCGTCCCAGATAGAAGAACTGATTACCCTTGGGGAGCTTACAAAAAGAGCCTGGGAAAAAGACGTACAGATCATGATTGAGGGACCCGGGCACATGCCGCTTAACCAGATTGCAGCCAATATGGAAATCCAGAAAACCCTCTGCCACGGTGCCCCCTTTTACGTGCTCGGCCCCATAGTAACGGACGTGGCCCCTGGCTATGATCATATTACGGCGGCCATCGGCGGGGCGGCGGCAGCGGCGGCGGGAGCATCCTTCCTCTGCTACGTAACGCCAGCGGAGCATCTGCGCCTGCCTGACGTGGAGGATGTGAGGGAAGGCATCATTGCCGCCAGAATCGCAGCCCATGCGGCCGATATCGCCAAGGGCGTACCCGGGGCCATGGACTGGGACAATCAGATGAGCCTTGCCAGAAAGAAGCTGGATTGGGAGCGGATGTTCTCTCTTGCCATGGACCCGGAGAAGGCAGAAGCTACAGGGAATCCTCCCGGCCGGAAAAAGAGGATACCTGCAGCATGTGCGGGAACTTCTGCGCCGTAAAAAATATGAACCGCATTCTGGATGGAGAAATCGTGTCCATCTATGAAGAGTAGCGCAGCTGAATCTATGGAAAACGAGGGTGAAAAAATGCTGAAAGAGCAACTGGAAAAAGTAAGAGGGCAGATGCCTTTAATTCACAATATTACAAATTATGTCACCGTAAACGACTGCGCTAACATCCTGCTGGCCTGTGGCGGTTCGCCGATTATGGCCGATGATTTGGAGGAAGCGGAGGAAATTACCGCTGTCTGCGGCGGCCTGAACATCAATATCGGAACACTGAACCGCAATACGATTCCTTCCATGCTGGCTGCCGGTAAAAAAGTCAATGCCTGCGGCCATCCTGTGCTGCTTGACCCGGTGGGCGCGGGAGCCAGCCGGCTGCGCACGGAAACTGCCCGGAGACTGCTTAAGGAAGTACATTTTACAGCCATCCGCGGGAACATTTCCGAAATCAAAACCCTTGCGCTGGGAATGGGAGGTGCCAGAGGCGTGGATGCTGACGGCATGGATGCGGTAACGGATGCGAACCTGGAAAGCACGATCCTTTTTGCAGGACGCTTCGCAGAGGATACAGGAGCCATAGTGGCAATTACCGGAGCGATCGATATTGTAACAGACGGTGATTTTGCCTATGTCATCCGCAACGGCCATCCTCTGATGAGTAAGGTGACCGGTACCGGCTGTATGCTGTCCGCCATGATGACAGCATACCTGACCGCCAATCAGGAACAGCCCCTGGAAGCGGCCGCTGCGGCCGTCTGTGCCATGGGGCTGGCAGGAGAACGGGCTTACCAGAGGCTTTCCGCCAAAGAAGGCAATGCCTCCTACCGCAGCAAAATCATAGATGAAATTTTCCTGATGGACGGGAAAATCCTGGAGGAAGGCGCCAGGCTGCGCAAATACCGGCTCCAAAAGCAGGAAAACGGAGCTTCTGAAAAAATCATCTGTACGGAGGTTCCCTATGAAATGTGACAGAAGCATGCTGCTCCTCTATGCCGTAACCGACCGTGCATGGACGGGTAAAAAAACACTATTGCAGCAGGTGGAGGAAGCCCTGGCAGGCGGCGCCACCTGTATCCAGCTTCGGGAAAAGGAGCTGCCGGAGGAAGAATTCCGGCAGGAAGCCCTGGCTGTGAAAGAACTTTGCCGCAGATACCATGTCCCTTTCCTCATTAACGACAACGTAGAACTGGCTGTCAGCTGCGGCGCGGACGGCGTTCATGTGGGCCAGCACGACATGTCTGCGGCGGATGTGCGCCGCAGAATCGGTCCCTGCAAAATACTGGGAGTATCCGCGCAGACGGTGGAGCAGGCCCGCCAGGCGGAAGAAGACGGCGCAGATTATCTGGGCGTGGGCGCTGTTTTTTCCACCTCCACCAAATCCGACGCAGACGCGGTATCCCATGAGACCCTGCAAAAGATCTGCGCCGCAGTATCCATCCCCGTCTGCGCCATAGGCGGCATCCATAAAGAAAATCTGCATTTGCTCAAAGGCACAGGCATCGCCGGCGTGGCCCTTGTTTCCGCCATCTTCGCAAGCCCGGATATCCGTAAGTCCTGTGAAGACCTGAAAAAACTGGCCCTGCAGATAAACGCGCAGGACACACTGGAAGCACTGCTGCATACAAACATCCGCGGAGCCATCTTTGACGCGGACGGCACCCTTTTAGACTCCATGGGCATCTGGGATACCCTGGGGGAAGATTACCTGCGTACAAAAGGGAAAATCCCACGGGAAAACCTGCGTGAAACCTTCCGCGACATGAGCCTACTCCAGGCCGCCTGCTATTACCGGGAAAACTACGCCCTTACGGAAAGCCCTGAAAAAATAGTGGAAGAGCTTAACGCCATGATCGCCTCCTTCTATGAAAAAGAAGCCCCCCTGAAGGAAGGAGCCGCCGCCTTTCTGGAAGAGCTTTGCCAAAGAAACATAAAAATGTGCATTGCAACAGCCACCGATCACAGCCTTATCCGGGCCGCCCTGAAGCGATGCGGAGTGCTGCATTACTTTGCTTTTATACTTACCTGCGGACAGGCGGGCGCGGGAAAAGACACCCCCGCCATTTATGAAGAAGCCCTGGCCCTGCTTGGAACCGGAAAAAAAGAAACCTTCGTTTTCGAAGATGCCCTGTACGCCCTGAAAACGGCGAAAACAGCCGGCTTTCCTACAGTCGGTGTAAAAGACCCCTCCTCCGCCGTACAGGAAGGGGAGATTATAAAACAAGCCGATTACTATCTTTATACCTTCACGAAATGAGGAACAGCCCCATGAAAAAGATACTTACCATAGCCGGCTCCGACCCAAGCGGAGGGGCCGGTATCCAGGCCGATATCAAAACCATAACAGTACATGGCATGTACGCCTGCAGCGTCATCACCTCCCTGACCGCCCAGAACACCACCGGCGTATACGGAATACACAACGTTCCCCCGGAGTTCGTAGCTGCCCAGATGGACTGCGTATTTACCGATATATATCCGGATGCCGTCAAAATCGGCATGGTATCGGAGGAGCCGATACTGGCCCAAATCATCGCCGGTCTGCAGCAATACCGCCCCCAAAACCTGGTCATCGACCCTGTCATGATATCCACCAGCGGCCGCCGCCTCCTCTCAGAACCCGCTTTTTCTCTGCTGAAAGAAAAACTCCTCCCTCTGGGAACCCTCATCACCCCCAACCTCCCCGAGGCACAGGCCCTCACCGGCCTTGCCATCCGCACGCCGGAGGACATGGAAAAAGCCGCCCGCCTCCTTTTCAATGCCACGGGAACCGCTGTCCTCATAAAAGGCGGACACCTTCCGGACGATGCCACAGACCTGCTTTATGACGGCGCCCAAACCACCCTTTTTCCCTCCGCCCGCATCCACAACCCCAATACCCACGGCACCGGCTGCACCCTTTCCTCCGCCATCGCCTGCCGCCTGGCCGAAGGAAAAAGCCTCCCCCAAAGCATAAAAGAAGCCAAAACCTACCTGACCGGAGCCCTTAATACCCCCCTGGACCTGGGAAAAGGCACCGGCCCCCTGAACCACATGTACGCCCTCCCCTAAAATGCAGCTGCTTCCAGTTCTGCCGCCGGCTGTCGGTTTCCGCCTGGCGCCATGCCGGTTTGGGGCGGGAGGTGGATTGCTATAAGGGTCGTTTAAAAACGCCGGTCCTTGCGTTGTGTCCTTTACAACGCTAGTACCGCTGCGTTTTTAACCGAGCGAGAGCGTGCCCTCTAAGCAACCACCTCCCGCCCCCCAAACCGGCATGGCGCCCAGGCGGAACACACGAACAGCCGGCGGCAGAACCGTCCTCCCACAAGATTTTGCATAAATTCTTTTCAAGGGGACAAAAAGTTGTTACAATAGAGTGGTGTATATATTGTGCAGTAAAAAAATGACAGGGAAAGGAAACGGCCTCCGGCTTTGAGACCGCAAAGGTAATATGGAAAAAAGAGTAAAAAGGAAATGGAACATGCTTGAGGATTCGCCGGGAATAACGCTGTTCCTGTTTGCGCTTCCTATGATTTTAGGCAACCTGTTCCAGCAGTTTTACAACATGGTGGACTCCATGATTGTAGGACAATTTGTAGGAGAGGATGCACTGGCGGCGGTTGGAGCTTCCTATGCGCTCACCAATGTATTCGTCATGATTGCAATCGGCGGGGGAATCGGAGCCTCCGTTATCACCTCCCAGTATCTGGGGGCCGGAGAAGACAGGAAGATGAAAACCTCCGTGTATACGGCGCTGCTTACCTTTCTGGCCATGGGAATTGTGTTGGGGGTATTCGGCTTCCTGATGAACCGGCAGATCCTCATATGGCTGAATACGCCGGAAAATATTCTGGCGGCGGCAGGAACCTATCTGGGAATTTATTTTCTGGGCATGCCTTTTTTGTTTATGTATAATATACTGTCTTCCATGTTCAATGCGCTGGGAGATTCCAGGACGCCGCTTTGCCTGCTGATTTTTTCCTCCGTGCTGAATGTGTTTCTGGATTTATGGTTTGTCATCGGGTTCGGGGCAGGTGTGGCGGGCGTCGCCGTTGCCACGGTAATCGCTCAGGGTACGGCCGCTGTCATTTCCTTCTGTCTGCTGATGCGCAGGCTGCATGGCTTTGCCGTGGAAGGGAAGGTGCGAAAGTACGACACGGCTATTCTGGGAGCTATGGTGAAAATAGCCATCCCCTCCATTTTGCAGCAGTCCATTGTATCCATCGGCATGCTGCTTGTGCAGTCCGTGGTGAACGGCTTTGGCTCCTCCGTTTTGGCCGGCTATGCGGCGGCGACAAGAATCGAATCCATCTGTATCGTGCCCATGATATCCACCGGAAATGCCGTATCCACTTTTACCGCGCAGAACATGGGCGCGGGAAAACCGGAGAGGGTACGCAAAGGCTACCGGGCGGCCTGCGCCATAGCAGGCGGCTTTGCCCTGCTGATATGCCTTATCCTGCTGTTCTTTGACAGACAGATAATTGGCACCTTTATGGATACCTCAAGCGGAGCGGTGGCATATGCCACAGGTACGGGGTATCTGTCCTTTATCAAGTTTTTCTTCATCTGTATCGGACTGAAGGCTGTTACCGACGGCGTGCTCAGGGGAGCGGGGGATGTGGTGGTGTTCACCCTTGCCAACCTGGTGAATCTTGGCATCCGGGTATCCGGCGCCTTCCTGCTGGCTCCCGTGCTTGGCGTGGCAGCCGTATGGTATGCCATCCCCGCTGGCTGGACGGTAAATTACCTGATTTCCCTGTGTAGATATCTGACAGGAAAATGGAGTAAAAAGAATTTGATTGTATAGAGAAAAGGAGAAGAGTTATGGCAGAAAGATGTGTAATTATCGGGGCGGGAGATTTAACCGTATCCGAAATACCTCTGCGTGAAGGGGATTATGTGATTGCGGCGGACGGGGGTTTCGCCTACTGCAGGTATCTGGAAATAGAACCGGATCTGGTTCTGGGGGATTTTGATTCCCTCGATGAAAATAATATGGAAGCCATTATGGAGATGCGCTCCAGAGAACCGGAAAAGGTCAGGGTGCTTCCGGTGAAGAAGGACGATACGGACATGCTGGCGGCCATCAAGGAGGGCCTGAAGCTGGGATATAAGGAATTCGTCATCTATGGCGGTCAGGGCGGAAGGCTGGCGCATACCATGGCAAATATCCAGTGCCTGAATTATCTGAAGGAAAAAGGAGCCAGAGGCTATCTGATGGACGGCGACGGCATGATCCTTGTGGCGAAGAATGAAACGGTCAGCTTCAAAAAGAACCTGGAAGGCCTTTTGTCCCTGTTTTCCCTGGGAGATAAGGCGGAAGGGGTCACCATCCGGAATATGAAATACCTGCTGGATAATGCCACGGTCACCAATGATTTCCCGATCGGCGTTAGCAATGAATTTATCGGCAAGGAGAGCAGCATTACCGTAGAAAACGGAACCCTGCTCATCATGATTACCTGGATTTAAAAAAACAAAAAATAATGATTAAAAAAGCAGGAGAAATTTCTTCTGCTTTTTTAAAACCTTTTTCAGCAAAATCAGGTTATATCAGTGTAGCCATTTTTATGGTGGTTACAGTTTGGCCGCCGGCCTGACTGTAGCTGCATCTGGCCATTAAAAAGCTATGCGGCGGGACGGATGCCTGCCGCCGTTGCATATTCATGCAGTCTGTGCAGCGCCTGTACAGACACTTTAAATGTTGCATTTATTCCCGCGAACAACGAGCCAAGTATCCATGCTTGCATGGATATTTGGCGACTGCCGCGAGGGTTAAATACCCCGCTTTTTGCAGCGAGGTCTTTGATTTTCGCTGCTGTCAAATTGCCTGCGCGGGGTGACTTTGAATTCACAAAGGGGCCTCTTCGTGGACGACAAAAAATGGATCAGGGAAATACATCAGGGAAATAATGAGCCGCTTGGACAGATTGCGGAAAAATACTATGACGATATCTACCGTTTCTGCTGCTATCAGACAGGAAATCCGGCGGATGCCTGCGACTGCGCCCAGGAAACGTTTATCAGGTTCATCCGTTACGTGGACAGTTACCGGGAGCGGAATCTGAAGGGCTATCTTTTGACTATCGCCGCCAATGTGTGCCGGGATTATTTTAAAAAGCTGTACCGGGACAGGGAACTGGAACAGGCGCAGCTGGCCCGGCCGGCCGGACAGGAACGGGATTTTACGGAAAACTGCGGGCAAAGCAGCCTGCTTCAGGCGCTTTCCCGCCGCCTGGCGTAAGCGGGAGGCGCCATCCTGTATTATTTTGATGAACTGAAAATCAGGGAAATCGCCCGGATAACGGGGACAAATACAGCTACGGTAAAGTCCAGGCTGCATCAGGGCAAACAAAAGCTGAAAAAAATATTGGAGGAGGAAAGCCAATGAAAAGGGACCGGGAATTAACAAGACTGTTCCGGCAGGAGCTTCCTGTGGATGTGCAGGGTAAAAAAAGGGCGCTGGAAGCGGTTGAAAAAAGTATACGGAGCAAAAGGCCGGTATTCATACCAACCTGGCAGCAGATTTTTTATACGCAGCTTACCCTTTTTTCACGCGGTTATTGGTGTTTCCAGGCCTTTTGGCTGCTTCTTGGCGCATCTGCCGTCCTGTGGCTGGGAGATCTGACTGTTTATGGGTTAAACAGCCCGTTTTTTACGCCATCGGTTCCGGGCGGCCTGGTGGAACAGGGCGGTGTTTCCTATGTGGTGCTTTTGCCGGTTCTTTCCGCAATTATGGCATTGGCAGGGGGAGCCGGTTTTGCGGAGTTGGGAAAATGCTTTTCCTGCCATATGTGGGAGCTGGAACACAGCTGCTGTCTGGATTTAAGACAGCTTCTGGCGGTACGCATGGCGATTACGGGACTGGTGGATCTTCTTCTGCTTGTCTGCTTCACAGCTGTTTCCCGGGGAAGGCTGCAGACAGGATTTTGGCAGACGGGAATCTATCTACTGACGCCTTTTGTGTACAATACGCTAATGTACCTGACGGTATTCACCTTCGCCAGAGGGAATAACCGTTTCCTGCAGGCCTGCGTGCTTGCGGCGGCCTGCTGTATTTCCTTCCTTCCTGCCTGCATTCCGCATCTGTATGAAAAAACCATGCTTTGGCTGTGGGTTGCCGCACTTGTCGCAGCAGGAAGCCTTGTGGCGGCAGAGCTGTATTGCCTGGCCGGGAAATTAGAAAGAGGAGAAGAGTTATGCTGGAATTAAAGCTGGACGAGGTGACAAAAAAATATAAGGATAACATAGCGGTAAATCATATCAGCGCTACATTTACCCACGGGGTATATGGCCTTTGGCTTAACAACGGCGCGGGAAAAACCACGCTCCTCAGACTGCTGTGCGATATATTAAGGCCGGATGAGGGAAAAATTTTATGCAATGGCAGACCGATAGATAAGCTGGGCGCCGGCTACCGGCGTTACCTTGGCTACCTTCCCCAGGATTTCGGCTTTTATCCGGACTTTACGGCGGAGCGGTTTCTTATGTATATGGCGGCCCTCAAAGCGTTGCCTGTGTCGGAAGCAAAAAGGAAAACGCAGGAGCTGCTCGCCATGGTAGGTCTATCAGCAAAAAAAAGATCAAAACGTTGTCCGGGGGAATGGTGCGGCGGCTGGGAATTGCCCAGGCCATGCTCAATGATCCGGAAATCCTGATTCTGGATGAGCCTACGTCAGGGCTGGATCCGAAAGAACGTATCCGTTTCAGGAACATTATCAGCGCTTTTTCCCGGGACAGGATCGTTATCCTTTCCACCCATATCGTGTCCGATGTGGAATATATCAATGGATGATTTTCTATATGAAGGGCGGAAAGCTTTTGCAGCAGGGCAGTGTGGAGAATGTTGCCAGGCAGGTGCAGGGCTGGGTATGGGAGCTGGCCGCAGACAGGGAAGAGGCGGAGGCGCTGAACCGCCGCTATGCGGTGAGCAGCCTGAAAAACCAGGGGGATAAAACAGCCCTGCGCATTATTTCGGAGGATTGCCCTGCCCCGGAGGCGGTCAGTGTACCGCCGACGCTGGAGGATGTATACCTTTATTACTTCAGGGAGGAGGCGGACAAATGCTGCTGAAAATTGAACTGGAAAAGCTTTGCAGGAAACCTGCGCTCTGGACAGGCTTTCTCCTCTCCTTATTGGCGGGGCTGTATCTCATTAGGATTATGATGCCCGTGGTTTATACCGGAGAGGAGGAACTGCGGGGCACGGCCGCCGTACGCTATAACCGCAGCATTACTGCAGAATATGAAGGCTATTTGACGGACAGGAAGGCGGAAGAGATCATCGCCCGTTATGGTTTCGCGAAATATAATGACGATGGCGGCTGCGTCTACGGAAATTATCTGAACCGTTTTATTACGGAAAATATGACGGACTACAGATACAGTGAGAGCAGGAAAAGCACAGTACTCTATTCCCTGCAGGATGAAAACGGTGGTTTTGGCAGAGCCTCCTACGCAGACCGGCTTTATTTTTCCTATGCCGAAGGGTGGGAAGGGTTAATGGAGGTAATGATGGGAACGGCCATCCTGTGGGGGATTACCATGGTGGTGGTATTGTCTAATGTATATTCCTCCGACAGAAGCCTGAAAACAGCATCCGTGATCCGCTCCAGTGCTGAAGGAAGAAGAAAAATGCCCTTTATGCGGCTGTTGGCAGGCTGGATCATCGCTTTGGGAGGCTTTTTGCTGCTTGGAGGTTTTCTGTTTCTTGTGAATGGCATCGTCTATGGTTTTGAAGGCCTGCGGGCAAATGTGCTTTGTGCGGGAGCTGCGCCATATTTGTGTCCGGACTCCATAACTACAGGACAGTTCTGGGTGTCGGTATATCTTCCGCGCACAGTGCTGGGAGTGACGGTTCTTGTCTGCCTGACAGCCGGAGTATCGGCGTTATGCAGCTGGCCGCTGACGTCTCTTTGTGTTTCAGCCATCCTTTTTGTCTATCCCCTTATCAGCCGGATGCTGGTATTTAAGCTGGGTATTATCAGCTTCAGCCGTTTGTTTGCCCGTCTTCTGACTTTACCGAATGAAGGGCTGTCGCTGAATCTGATGATTCCTTCCTTTGATGGAGGAGCAGGTGGCGGCCGGATTTTTCCGGGCATTGCCGGAGCTGTTTTGTGCATGGCAGGGCTTTGGATGCTTTGGCACGGCTGGTGCCGGAATGGAAAGAAGGGATGAGAATGCGGCTGTATCTTTTTGAACTGGAAAAACTGATAAGAAAACCGTTTTATCTGACGGCAGCCGCGGGTAGCTTTTTATTTACCGTCATAGGCTGGCGGGTATATGCGGAGCAGGCGGATTTTCATGCGGGAGAAGCACAGGCTGTGATGCTTATGCTGATGGAGCTGCACGGCCTGCTTGCCGCAATGCTTATCATCATTTTTACCGCGCCTGTATTTGCCGGGGAATATAGCCTGAAGATGGAGGAACTGCTGCTGACCGCTGCGAATGGGATGGAAAAAACGGCCTGTGGAAAAGCCGCTGCCGTACTCACCCTTTCATTGTCCATTTTTGGGATTCTTCTGGGTTCGGATTATTTATTCATCCGCTGTGTCTGGGGAAAAGAAATCTGGAGAGCCGGTATGATGCGGCCTGCGGCCGAAGAACTGGATACTGTTCTGGCTGTCAGCTGCGGCCGGGCCTTTACTGCCTCATTTTTCCTGGGGATCTGCGCCGTAATTCTGCTTGCGGGAGCGGTGTACTGTCTGTCCGCTTTTTCACATACACCCTTCCAGTCCGCCGCAGGCGCGGGTATCGGTTATTTCGCCTGTCAGCTCCTGTATAACTGGGGGAGCCGGGCGGGATTTTTGCCTGCGGCTTACCTGTTTTCCTTCAGCCCTGTGGTACTGGCAAGATTTCAGCTGTTCAGGAAACCGTGGGAGGGAAAATGGTTCGGCGGTTTTTACCTTTGGCTTGTGCCTGTGATAACAATCGTGTTGTGCGCCGTATTTTTTCTTTCAGGCCGCCGGAGGTTTCTCAGGAAGCCGGGGTGATTTTAGGATAGCTACTCTGATTCTCCGGAAATCTATCTGATATCCAGGAATTGAGCTGATTTTCAGGGAACTGATCTTATTTTAGAAAAACGGCATAGATTTCAGGGTATCGGTTTCCTGGCAAATTAAGAATTTGCAGAGTCTTCAGCTTCGCCGATTGCCGTTTTTGCCCCTCGCAAGGCAGCAAGTCTTTTTTTCCAGTCTGCCAGGCTGAAGGTCTGCACGAAATCAATCAGCAGGGAAGAAATAGTAACAGTAATCAGGGAATAGGCGATGCGTCCCACCGGAATATAGGTCAGGGAAAGTACAAGCACAGTCAGATCCGTCGCCAGATAGGCCCGTGATATTTTACAGTGCGTCAGCTTGGAAATCACGAGAGCCAGCGCATCATCGCCGCCGCTGGACGCTTCCTGCCGCACCACGAGTCCCACGCCGATTCCCACAAAGCAGGCGCCGGCAATGGCAGCCAGCAGCGGTTTATCCGTCAGATCCGGAAGAAGGAAGGGAAGGCTTTCCCATACCTTCAGAAAACCTGCAAGACAGAAGGTGGCGGCGATGGAACGGATAAGAAATTCTTTCCCCAGATACCGGAAGCCGACGAGATAACACAGGGCATCCAGAATGGGGGATAAAAGGGAGGTGGGAATGGCAAACCAGTAATTAAGCAGCAAAATCATACCAAGGACGCCGCCCTCCGTAATATGGACCCTTTTATGAATATTCACCATACCGAAGGCCAGAATTGCAGTACCGGCCAGGATGGATAGTATCATCTTCGGAGGAAAAATCTCTTTTCCCTGTCTCTTAAAATCATTCCAATTCATAGCTTTTAACTTCTTTAGTAATATTGTACGCAAAATAAAACCTCATTTCTGTAGTGCCGGGTTTCTTTCTCAGCGCCAGGTATACACAACGCCATACCTGACGCTGAGAAAGCGCCCGGAATTAAACTTTTATTAATTTTTTTACAACCGCATGTAAAATGATTATAAACTCTGGTATAATACTAAGGTCAATAACAAATCAGAAAAGTATTAATCGTATGGCAAATGCCGTGACACTCAGAATATTTCAAGACCAAATCATCCTAAGGCTCCAGAGTCTTTTAGATATAAAATATTTTATCGTGGGTTTGACAAGACAGAACTGCACATTCATTGCGTGAAGCGTATAGTATACGTTCGATTTGTCCTTGCCGCGGCAGATATCCGGGCTGAACCTGCGCCGCACGGATAAAAAACAGGAGAAAATGCAGAACCATGAAGGATTATTATACCATAAGCGAAATTTCCAAATTATATGGGATCGGCACGGATTCCCTCCGCTACTATGAGGAAGCCGGCGCGCTGGAGCCTAAAAGAGGTAAAAATAATTACCGCCTTTACCGCCTGAAGGATGTCTACCGCCTGAACATTATCAGAGACTTACTGCAGCTGGGCTTTTCCATGAAACAGGTGAAGACCTATCTGGACTGCCAGAATCTGGAGCATACACTGATTATGCTGGAGGATGAAAAAAAGAAAATACGGGAACAGGAAGAACGCCTGAAGCTGGCGGAGGAATCCATACGGAAGCGTATGGAACATATAAACAGATACCGGGAAGCAAAAGAAGGAGAGTACCTGTTGAAAAAATTTCCGGACAGATACTGTCTGCAGCTCAATGAGGATTTTACCCGGGATGAAGAGGTGGATTTTGCAATTAAAAGGCTGCAGAAGCGCCATGAGGATAAAATAAGGAGCCTGGGCGACCAAAGCTTCGGAGCCAGCCTGTCGCCGGCGGATATCAAAAACGGAATCTATAATCTGTTCCATTCCGTATTTTTCATCCTGGAGGATGCCGAACCGGATAGCACAAGAACGCAAAACGCTGAAGATTTACGGGAAAACAGCGATATTCTTCTGCCGGCCGGCAGCTATCTGACCACTTTCTACCGCGGCCCCTACACACAATCGCCGCAGAAAATTAAAGCGCTTATGGAGGAAGCCGAGTCAAGAAGGTTTAAGATAACCGGGGATATCCTGGAACTGTACCCGATTGACAACCGCTACACAACGCAGGCGGAAGAATTCGTAACGGAAATACAGATCCGTGTCGAAAAACAATAAAAAACTCATACAGGCCAGGCTGATTTATTTGCTCTCCAGAATGGATTGATGCAGCTGCACGAACAGCTCATCATATTTCAGGTGCTTTCCCTCAAACCTGGTTACCGTGGCATACAGGGAAAGCGGAATTTCCCTCCCTTCAAAGCAAATCGTTTCACCATTCCTTCCGGTAATTAGTTCAGCCAGCCTTCGTGCATAAGAAATATCCCTGCTGTTTGTCAGAAGCGCAAATTCATCCCCGCCAATGCGGAAAACAATATCATCTTCGTCAGCGAAGCTTTCCATCCTCTGAACAGCTTCCAGAATGGCCAGATCCCCGGCTTTGACAGAAATTTCATTTATGGGCACCAGCCCCTTAATATCACAGCAGATAAAATAGCAGTCCCTCCGTTCAAGGAATAAATCATAAAGTTCAGATATGTCTACAGGTTTTCTTTGTTTCATATACGCATCTCCTTTTTCAAACGGCTTTTGCAGACGCGGGAAAATATCGGTGAAACGGTTTCGGCTGCGAAAGGCAGTAGGTGAACATCCACGGCTTTGTTCAAAGGCTCTGGTGAATGCTTCATGAGACTGATAGCCATAGCTCAGGGCAATATCCAGTACGGATTTTTCTGGGTTCTGTATCAGCTCTTTGGCAGCTTTGGTCATCCGCCTTTTAATTACATATTCCTTAACACTGCAGCCATAGACGCTGCGGAACAGCTTTTCCAGGCATGATTTTGAACAGAAGCAGTTCCTTGCCGCAGCCTCCGCAGTAATTGTTTCACAGAGATTTTCTTCCATATAAGCCAATGCATCTGCAAGCAGTTCCAAATTGTTCATAGAGGCCTCCTGATTTCTGGATTACGGTACCGTAAGCAGCAGTCCGGATTCATCGGGATTGTTCTGCCTTAATCAAAGAATAGCATCTTTATGCCCAAAAAGCTTGATATTTTGGATATCTTATGCCGTTTCTTCACTTTGCGGCAAAAAATAACAGCCGCAAACCCTCCGACTTATGTATCATATCACGGAAGGCATTGCGGCTGCTTCAATAAAACAGGGTTTTTTAATATCTGTTAAACGACATTCTTAAACTGGCTCATATACAGCTGGTAATAAGCTCCCTTCATCGCCATAAGCTGCGCGGCGTTACCCTCTTCAACAATTGTTCCGTTGTCGATGACAAAGATCCGGTCCGCCTTCTGAATCGTGGAAAGACGGTGGGCGATAACAAAGGAGGTACGGCCCTTTAACAGGCTTTCGATACCGGACTGAACCAGCAGCTCTG